>Ga0315294_10001409_pt1 | contig 26081 bp, 30 predicted proteins | sample YL17G13_40_MG_FD_203626 | JGI IMG/M metagenome (GOLD analysis project Ga0315294, IMG submission 203626) | Sediment microbial communities from Yellowstone Lake, YNP, Wyoming, USA - YL17G13_40 | ecosystem: Environmental > Aquatic > Freshwater > Lake > Sediment | place: USA: Wyoming | collected... | reverse complement strand
CTAAATGGTATATTAAGGCGTATCCGGCCTCACTTACCCTTAAACAAGTTATGAGCGGTTTCGTGGAGTGGGTCGAGCAACAGCACCATGCATAAACCGTTGTACGCAATAGTCTTCTTAAATTTATTGAAAGGTTTTTGCTATGTCTAAATTAGGTGATCGCTGTATATGTGATTTTTGTGACTTTCAGGGAAGTGGTACTTGTATCATAGAGGCCGCAAAAACAGGACATTATGGTACTCAGCCTACAGACGCATAACAGCTAAAGGCTGAAATTGCCGCTCTTGTAAACAACTATCCTACTGATTCGTGGAAGTATGATTCTGATAGGGTGAATAGTTTGCTCGCAGCGTTGCGACAACTATCAGCTGTTTAGCAGACGTTGTAAGAAATGGGAGAATCCTTTTATGGTTATAGGCGCACAATCCTTGTCAAGTGAGAAATCGGGATACCGTGCTGCCTTGTGTCCACGCAGCGACGAGCTGGAAGCGGGCGACCGACGAATGAACCAGCGTAGAGACAGTGGACATAGGATGCGGGTAATTAAATATCCGTGTGCGCTTTATACTTTGGAGGGATTCTCCTTCAGCAGACAACTCAGAAAGTGTGCAATTTGGGGGTGAGTATGAAAATACCTTTTGGTTGCAAAAACCCGCTGCGGATATCTACCGCAGCCGATACCTGCCCCCAAAACAGCACACATTTCACAGACGTTTTCTAAACGAGTCCGCCTCCCTCTGGAAACTATGGAATGTTCTAAGTGTAAATATCTTACTGAATTAAGAAAGATCGCGGCGGATGTAAAATCAAGGAGTCGTCGCAAACATCGTACAACAGCGGCAGCATGATAGTCGCTAAAACAAAAACAGGCGACCATCATACGAGTGTCGCATACGTTAGTTAAAACTCCGGTTGCCTCTTATATACTGAGTGGCGGCCAAGAAAGTAGGTTCTTATGTGTAAATGTACTCCTGGTATTAAAACGGCTTTTTGTGGTAAGCCGGGTTGCGAGTGGCCGCCTCAATCTGGGATGGCTCCTTCCACATCCGACAATAGCGTTATGGTGCCATGCTTATCGTGGCAGAATTGTCGTCGCAATCAGTTTTGTCCTATCGGTGTTCAGTGCGGACACAAACCGTGTCTCATAGCACAGCACCAGTAGCGCGGGCGTTGTACAACATTGCCCAGCCTTCTTAACTACTGAGGCGGGCGCAACAGTGGAGGTAATTATGGATCGGTTGCAGGCATGGTGTGATTGGGTGGGTGTCGATTTCCGTCGGTTGTGTGGAAAGAAGTGCATGGCTGTGGTGTTGAAAATGCGTCAGTATTACGCCGAACACCCGCCCATCGTGGCACCGTTGAAGTTGAAGTACCGAGCTCGCAGATAATGTGGATGGGCCGGTCAACGTCGTACAACAGGCGCAGGTGTCAATTGGAAACGTGCCACCGTGCGCCAGACGTTGTAGTTAATGCGGTTGATTATTTGAATTATAACCTGCCGAGAGGAGAAACAAAATGGAATTATGTGACCGGGACTGTAATCATTGTCAAATTATCGGTAACAAAAACTCACGCATGGTTACGTTTATTTTAAACAGCCTGCTTGAGAAGTTTGGTAATGATGTTTATGAAGTAGTTCGAAACGAGTGTCCGATTTTGACGTGCTGTTTTGATTGTCATGTTGATGGTTTTTGTCATAATGAGGGGTGTGAAATTGCGGCGGCGGCGGAAGCAAAATATGGTAAGCCAACCACACAGCCTATAATACCGGCGGGAGCGCTAGAAACGCAGGACATTAAGGATGGTTGTACTAACTGTAAACTTGCTATTGCGTGTGGGTCTTTGTTTACTCCGCCATGTGCAAAATTGGCGGATAAAAATTTAACAGACTTAAAACAACTGCAAGCCAAAATTGTCGCTCTTACTACAAGGGTTGAGGCTTCATATACAGTTGAAACTCCGTTAAAAGAGCTTAGTGCTATAGTATACGAAATGCGGCAACTATCGGTTGTGTAGTAAGCGTTGATGTCAATAAATTTTACTCTTTTTAAATATAGTCGGTGTCGCTGCTGCAAGTAAAAGATTGGCTATGCATGGCTGGTCTGAGAAGCGGCGGGGATATATGCTCTCCGCTCGGCGGTCGTGACCTAGTGCCCTGGCCATCGAAATCATATTATAACCGGCCCCACACGAAAAACAATAAGCCAGCCCAGTGTGATTGTCGATATGCATTGAAGGATGCTTATCTGGGTGCGACGGATTAACACAGTGGAAAACCCCTTTTTTATGCTGGTCTTGTCTTGCTCCCAGCTTTTTCGCAATTTCCCAACCGCGATTTTTGATAGCAGCGTTGATATCGTTAAACGCCACTTTATATTTTCTTTTCATATTTTGCACCCTTTCTTAAATTTTCACCGAGAAGAATTGACAAGAGGGCAAGCTCCTCTTCGGATATATTTTGGTGACCCGCCAGCCTGTTATAAAGTGCCGTCGGCGACATTCCCATCTGTGAAGCTATTTGCCATAAGGTTAATCCCTTCCTGCGTTTTAAAATATGGATTTTCTCAACCAAGTCTAATTCTTCAAACACACGACCTCCTTTCAAAATCAATTTCATTAAAAATATTTGTCCTTTGTTGATTTGTCACAATCGTAAAAGTCACTTTAAAGATATCGTAACAGACAGAATAACAATAAGTTACAATGTCGTGACAAACAATGAAAAATAGGCTAAATTGACAATTGGAAATTAACATATTATTATAGAACCTTCTATTTTCATTGAGACTGAAGCTATTAAATCAAATTCGATTCAGATTCCCGACATAACACTCCTTGTGGTGGATTTGTCCCGAATATTTTTAAATTTAAAGACATTAAAAAAATAATTTTTATATTCACGCTTGTCGAAATCGTAAAAGACACATTTTAGAAATAGTAATTAATTGATAAATAAGGGATTACAACATCGTGACAAAAACGAAAGTTTTAGAGGTGTGAAAATTAATTTCTTAACAGAACTATTTTGGTGAAATTTCTAATGCAGGTCAAGTTCTATTGAGCAGAAGGCGTTTCTTGATGAGTTGCATAAGCGCAAGATAGATTTATCGGATGAAATACTTGTTTTGAATGTGGGTGGTTATATTGGACATTCAACGAGAAAAGAGATTATGTACGCGAAGGAAAAGGGGAAAGAGGTATGTTATCTGGAACCATTCTGAGAAAAAATAAGATGCAAGTGATCTTATGTAATAACTGTATTGCTTCTCCTGTCTGTGTCAATACATTAAAAAATGGCAGTGGAATTATATATAAAGGTGATAGTTGTATGCTTGTACAAAAACTGGTGGAAAAAAAAATTACATCCATTAACAACGCAAGAGACGAAATTCTTCGCTTGCTGAAAGTGGCTAGGAGTGATTATAAGCAACACAATTGGAAAAAACTATTTTTAGTGTTTAAGCGTATCGCCCATTACGTAGAAGTTAGTTGAAATAATATTTTTAAATTTGATTGGAGGTAATTATGGTTTGGCAATGTAGTAATTGTAATAATCGCTTTAATTGGGTCATTAAATATGAAGGTGAACAAAATTATACAGCGCAGTTTAAGTGTCCTTACTGCCAGTTTATTACCACAGTTATAACTGGCGGTACTCAGTCCACATCCGACAAGCGAAAATTGCTAAAAGAAGTTATTAAAAACATTGCCGATCAGCGGGATATTCCTGGTGAATTTAGAGAACCTCTTGTAAATGATTTTTGGAATTTATTATAGTTTTTAAAGGATTTATTATGAATCGAAAAATTCATTCCAATGAAGCTGGTTATGTGGCAGAACGTAAAAACCCATTTGCTGCTGGTAAAGTTACGATTTATGTTGCCACACAGCAAGGCATCGATGTGGCTCCCGATAAATATGCTGTAGTGTGTGATGCGCACGCAACCATTGTCGGCGTTTCGAGCATTCCAAAGGCGCGGCAATTTATGAAATGCCCTGAATTTTGCGAGGAATGTATGGAAATTGCGAAACATCGCACAGAATAAAAAAAAGATAGTTAATTTTATTATTTTTATGAAATAACAATTATAAGGAGATTATATTTATGATTGACCAAGAAAAAGTTTCTGACTTTTTTAATGAAGAAGCCGGAAAAGATTTAACAGAAGCAAAGGCCAGGATAAAAGCTGTTAAGCTAAATACTCCTGGAATATATCGTATGAAGGTGGATTCTAAAAAATTCATCATAAAAGATAGTGGTAAAGAAATAATCACCCCATCACTTTTTTTAAGTGATGGAATGGATAATCTTGTTCTCAGTATAACATTACTCGTTATTGACGGGACTGCTAATGTTCATACCGGTTCATGGTTTATCCAAAACATCATGCTTGCAGCGAGCGAGAAAACGAGAAAAGATCAAAAAGCTTATGATAATTTCAAAACAGCTTTGAATATTAGTAAGCAACGTTTGATTTCCTTAATCGGAAAAAATATCGAAAACATTAAATTCGACAAACAATGGGTTGTTGAAAATTTATTGTCGGAATTTAATGAAAATGACGTCGAGATCAGGCGTCATAAAATGAATAATGAAGTAATGTGCAAATTTGAAAGAACATTTTATAATGATAAGCCGAGCCTTAAATTTATTTCTATGTATGAGGCGAAGCCCGGTGAATCAAGCGTTGAGGTGGTTGAAGAGAATGTCGAGATTCCCATTGTCGATCCCGATCTTCCCAATTTTGACGGACCGGTAAATGCTGCGGATCTTGGCGTGGAAAGGTACACCGAATAAAATTATGATTAACGGCATAACTCATAATGACGGTATTTTGAACAGGGTTTCAAAATATCGGGGTAAAATTTCTACGGGTCTCGACGCCGGCCAGGAAGGAAACGAAACCAATCACATGGTAGCGTTGGGTTATTTTAGAATCTGCAAAGAAAAGATCGAGACAAAAAAAGGAACCGGCAATAAGGAATTTGCGATAAAAACATGGATAACGAATGAAGAGATTCAGAAAAAGCTTGAAATCGCAAATACGCCGGAAGGGGCTCCGGTGTGCAAACATCCCCGTATGATTAAAATTGTATCTTTTTATAAAGATGTAATTGATATGTGGGAGAGTTTTTTGGCCATGTATTCTTCATCAGACGGTTTGATTTGTAAGGGTTATGGTAAAAAATCAAAAGCCAAACGCTTGAATTTTAATGATAAGGGAGAAAGGGAATGGAGGGAAATGGAGTGTATGCATGAAAATTGTCCTGATTATCAGGCAAAAAAATGCAGGGCAATGGGCATATTAAAATGTTTTCCATCAGTTGATCTTATTCCGTCCCTCCCCTATCGATTGGAAACACGAAGCATTAATACAATCCTTGCAATAGAAACAGGATTAAATGATATTCAATACATGATTCTAGCCGCTCATAGGATTCAGGAAATCGAATCCAAGAAAGAACTGCCATTTGATGGGTTTTTTTTGAAAGAGATGATGCTTCTTCATAAAAAGATTAAATCAGGCGGCAGGGAGGTTTTTATAACCGAAATTCAACCAGCGAAAACGCTGATAGAGGAAATCATGGGACCGATAACCCGGATGATGAAAAACAAACCCATGATTGCTCAAAATATGCATTTATCGCTTCTCGATCAATCGACCGATTCTCTTCTGAATAAATCGGAAATTACTGATGATTTTAGCCGTCTTGACGAAACATCAATAGCAAATGAATTTACTATTCAAGAAGACGAGGTTGTTGAAGAAAAATTAATTTAAATCATAAGAACATTATGTGGTGTTTCACCTCATGGGTTTAAAAATAAATGAGGAGACCTGGAGCGATCTTGTTCTATTTCGGTGGCTGACGACAAGAAAAGCTTGTCGTCGGCAACCGAAAAGAACAAGTCGCCCAGATCTCTCTGATCAATCTAAGTTATGATAAGGAATAGATGTGCTGTATCGGCACAAGATTGTAGTAGTAAGTACGCTATTCTATTTTCATTACGCCTAGCGGCCCACCGCTCATAATTTAAAACTCGATATTCGGGCATCCTTTGTTGCCGCTTCGCTTGCAACATAAGATAGCCGGCCCTCATCGTTTTAAATTATTCGCTCCGGGCCCACCGGCTCCATAAAAATAGCTGCGTATCAATCTGAGTTATCAGGAGTAGAGTAGCGATCGCTACTCTACTTTTTTTTAAATATCAATCAACTCTTGTTCTTCCATCTATTGCCGGAGTTAATGTAAAAATAGGAGTACCTTCTCTGTTTCTATAAGTAATAGTTCCTGTTTCCACATCACGCGTAAGGGTTCCGGTTGCATAAGACAATATCTCTTTAAGAGCTGTGGCGAATGATGTATCCGTATCTGCTAATGCCTCTTCTACTAAGTTTGAAAAAGTTTTTCCATCAATGAGAACTCCATCACTTTCTGCTCCGCCATTAATTTCAATACCAGGTTTGCTTCCGATTCCTTCAACAACAATTCCTGAAGCATATCCGTCATCAATGCTTTGTCTATTTATTAAAATGCCAGGACCACCTTCGCCGGCAGGGGTTGCCGGCAAACCACCTTGAATATGAACAGCAGGTTTTGTTGGCCCTCCGGCAATCCATATTCCTTGAGCGGCTCCAGCTCCAACTATTGCTATTGTGGGTTCATATTCCGGTGGAGTACCACCTTGAACAATTTTTACAGCCGATTTTTCATAACCAGCGATAGTTAATCCCTGTCCGCTATGGCCTGTCACATGTCCACTGTCGTTGTGTCCGACTAAATAAATTCCGTCTTCAGCACGAATGCCATATCCTCCCCGTGGACCGCCGCCTTCACAAAATAAACCCGCCGTCTCATATACATCATCGGCTCCGCCTTCAAAATGGGCTCCGCTTCCAGCGCCTATTCCCTTACATTCAAGTCCATTTGCATCACCAAATCCACCTTGGGCTAAAATTCCAGGATTTTCTGTTTCGCTTCTTGCTTCAATTCCAGGTCCCCCATTGCCAACAGCTAAAAGACCGGCTCCTGATGCGGGTGAAGACACCCGGGCTTGTATACCATTTGTTGCTCCAAGTGCATATAAACCGACATCTCCATCGCAATAAAGACCACCAATGCCACCCCTAAGACACATTCCATTTCCTTGTCCTGAAATTGCTGAAAAACCATCCCCATCTTCTCTATTTATAATTTCCATGGCAGCGGCATTGTCAGCATTACCTTCTACCCTTATTGCGGATTTGCCCTCAATAACAACCGCGTCATCCCAGACCGGTACTTCTCCTTGATAATTTTTAACATGAATTTTTGCAAGTTTTAATGTGGCGAGATTGTCTCCAAGGGAATCTGACATCAATTCTTGAACATCGGCAGTTACCGGATTTATTCTTATTGAAAAGAATCCATGGATTGAATTGCCATTAGCAGCCCTGTTTACTACTATTCCAATCGGATACCAATAAGCATCCGGGTTAACTTCACTTGGACTGAGTTCAAAATAATATACGCCGGTACTTCCAATCTCCGTAGGGGCCTTGCTGATATTTGATATGTCCCATACGCTACTTAAATATTGTAAAACTTTTACTTCTGAAGCTATAAAAGTAATACCACTAACCGGATCATTATTGCTGTCAACAAGCATAGCTAAAAAAATAACATATTCGTCTTTTCTTGCTATGATTGTTTTTGATTCAAAATTATAACTAGCCATAAAATTCTATCACTTTCTATAGTTTAAAAATTATTCTATCAATAAAGGTTTCCAAAACATAAAATTATTACCAGTATCAATTTCCTGGTTTAAATATTCATTGAAATCCGACATTTTTATTTTATAAAACTCAATTTCAACTTCCTCTTTTATAAATTTATTGAATTGTTCTATTGCTGCTTTGTGCTCTTCCTTTAATGGTTTGATTTTTTCTTCGATTTCTTTTTCTACTTTCTCTTTTTCTTCATCCGTTACACATTTCACATCCTTATATGCATCATTTAATTCTTTTATCTTTTCTTCATAGTCGGTATATTTTATTTCTTTTGCAAATACTCCTATGGACTTTATCTCACTTGACATTAATTGAATATTTTTATCAAATCCATAAGCACATTTTCCTCCAATTTTTTCGCCTGAATTGAATTTTATTTTCAGCTTTGTAAATAAAAGAAAAAAATGTTCTCTAGATATTTTCATAAAATCCTTTCTTTATGTAGAGGAATAACCTATTTCTTTTGTTACTGTATCTTGTACCATATAAATTTTATTACCTGATGCAGTTAAATCAGATAAAGTATACATATAAATTTTTCCATCTCCTGCAATTTTTTGCTGTAATACATTATTGGTTTTCATATTTATATCATGTACACCATCTACTGACAGGGTTAATGCATCGGCTAGATTGGCTGCTAATCCGCTTCTTGACATCATTAAAAGTCCTGAATGCGAAGTATCATTTATAAAATTAATTTTAGCATTCCCTGTACTGCTCGATGCCGCATCGGCATTTATTGTCAATCCTAAATTTCCTACATTATCATAAATAGTTACCCCTGCCACTGTTGACGCAGTAATAATATTTACATCACTTAATCCAGCATCACTTAGATTTAATTGCCACTTTCCGGCAAAATCTGTACCTGTTCCATAATGAGAAAAAGTCATTTTTCCTAATTCTGCCAGGGTTGCCGTTCTCATTCCCCTCGCATTTATCACACAGGCACGATCCCCGTCAGCATTACCCGGTGTTGTATTTTCAATATAAAAAATTGGCGCACTTTTTGATATCCAGGTATCAACATAAAAATTCATACTTGCAAATAAAGCCTTTAATATATTTACAGAAGGATTACTGCCGTCATCGCCATCATTAAGATACAACCTCCACTGTCCTATTTGATCTTCAACCTCGCCTGCACAATGTGAAAATTCGTGGTAACCCAATGCATGTAATACTGGTGTACCTCCTCCAACCGTATACCCCATTCCATATATCCTTGATGCTCTCTCACCATCAGCAGCGGAAGCAGTCATAGCTGTCACATGAAAACGCGGTGCTGGCGCATTATAATAAATATATTCTGATCCGGTAGCTTGATTTATCTTAAATAAATCTGATGTTGTCTGCCCATGTACAGAAAAACTACCAGTACTCTTACTAACATTAAATTGGTATGTTGCAGCACTGGTAAAAGAAACACTATTAACCCATGTTAATGTTGCTCCATTTGCTCCTGAAATTGCATATGCAAAATAATGACCACCATCGTATTGTTCATATTTAGACGCATAGGAATTACCGGAATTTTGGTAAATCCATACTGGAGGTTCTGCTTCATCAATGCCCACCTGAACAGCACCCTTTGTGATTCTAAGAGAATTTGTCTTTTGTGTAAACGCCCCATTTGAAACCGATCCATACATTTCCATCACGGTAAGCGAACTATGCCAGGCAGATGGAGTACAATTAATCCCTACTTTACCATTTGCCTGAATGTATTCACTGCCTGTATTATAATTTATTTTCAGTAAATACGAAGTAGTTTGACCATTTACAGAAAAAGCTCCACTTAATTTATCCTCATTAAATATAGCTCCTATTAAATAACTAAATCTGGCTATGCTTTTAAAAGTAATATCATCTCCAGCCGTTCCCGAAGGCGCTCCATAAAAAACATGATCATTGACTAATTGAGTATATAGAGCAGCATAATAAGTAACGCCATATTTCCAAACTCCGGCACTACTCATATAAGCATTTCTGGATAGATATCCTTCAGAATTTAAACAAGACAATGAAAAGTTTCCATAAACTCCCTTCATTTCTAAAACACTATCCATTGTATGCCAGGCGGAAGGTGTACAATTAATACCCAGTTTTCCGGTTAGATTTAAACCCACGTTATGCACATGAGTCAAAACAACATCGTCATCAACGCCAAATTTTATTGGTACGCCATCGGTACGCAAATTCAATGATCCGTCTTCATAAATTACCGCCAACATCGTGCTCGTGGCATAACTAGGCCCATCCTTTTTAATTGCAAAAAATGTTCCTGTAGATGAATTATCAGCGTCAATGGTTATTATTATTCCGTCATCGCTGGCAATGCATCCATTAACCGAACCGGTAAGCCCTAAATATAATTGTGGCTCTACTCCCGCTACGTGAAGCCCGCCTAATGGATAACCGGCAATATTTATACCTACTCGCTGATTTGCCATTACTTTGAAAATTGATGTCACACCGTTACCTACTTTTGGGTTAGTAGCTTGCCCTGCCGCCAAAACGTAAATGTCAGCCGACGTACTTGATGTGTACGCCGCAATTCCATAATGTGTCGTACCAAAATAAGCCACGGCGTTACCGATATTTCCCTCACCATAAATAATCAGTGTCTGCTCATTTACGTCATTCGTAAATTTCATTGCGCCAGGCGCAATGTCTGATAAAAATTTACCTGCTTCCAATTTTCCAGCAACCGACAATCGTATATTGCCTGGAACCATTCCTACGCCTAAATTCCCCGATGTTTCGGTTATAATACTGTCGGCTAGCCCTAACGTTGCGAACTTTGCTAATTTACCCGCTGTACCCAGATTTCCCAAATCGCTGTTTATGACATTGTTATTTCCCGACAACAATCCATTTGCCGCGTTTTTGACAAACCCACCCGTGCCGGTCATACCGGGAATCAATATCAGTCCGGTTGTTCCCGACGTAAATGCGGTCAATATAGGTATTTGCGCATTCGTGCTGTTGCTCACATATAGTCGCCACTGTGATGTGTAATCGGGATTGCCCTCGCCCTGGTAAGAGAACTCATGGTATCCCAACGTGTGCCCCGTTCCCTCGGAATTGAATCCCATGCCATAAATACGGGATTCTCTTCCTCCGGGCACGTCCTCGCTTACCGTATTTATCAACTTTACATACGGTTCAAGTCCTCTGGCTGTATATGTGGCTATGTTAGCATCAAAAGTAAAGTTGTCTATCCAAGTAACCGCCGTACCTACTGTTCCAGTTCCTCCATACGCAAAATATAAACTACCTGCCCTTAAATGTACCTTGTGAGCAACACTACTTGAACTATTAAAAACCCAACCGGTATCTGGATCAGCGCCGGTTTGGGTAGCCCCCTTTACTAGTCTCCAACAATCTAACAAATTAGTCAAACTTACGTTTCCGATTAATCCGTATAATTCCATCACGGTAAGCGAACTATGCCAGGCAGATGGAGTACAGTTAATTCCGAGTTTGCCTACAATACCTACACCGGATACATTAAAATTTCCTGTTTGTTGCGTTCCTGGAGTTGATGCTTGTAATTTAACATATGAATAAGGTAAATCGGTTTCCTGAATAGGGCCAAAACCAAAAGTAGTAGCACCGGTTGCTCTCAATACATTACCAGTTGTTAAACCACTTGCCGTATGTAATGGACCATCTATTTTATGTGCAGTAGGAATAAATGAAAACGTGCTCCATACCGATCCATCAAATTTATACCAGACGTCTTCGTCTTTTACCCATGTGGCGAATCCTTCTATGGGAGTAATTTCATAATATATAATCGAAGGATCAACCTCAGTACATTCATAAATTCTATTTATGACCCATCCATTTGCCGTAGCAGTAGAGATATAGCGTTTTTTGATAACGGGATTTGCCGGCAAGCCTGTCGTTGGGTTGTATCTACTTTCTACGGGCTGCTGCCATACGCTTTCATAATCATATTCCAAACGTTTCCATCTACCGGTATCCGGATTGGAATTTGGCTTAATAACATAAAAATTATCATCTGCAGCATCTGAATCGGGATCAAAATAATATTTACCATCACCGCTATCCCCTACGGTAATCTGTCCCTTTGTAAGAACGAGATTATCTTCGTTTCTTTGTTCCGGGGTAAGTTGTGGCAGGGTAATTTTAAGATGGCGCAATTGTTCTACATTATCTAAAACGACGACGCCCATGAAATAAGGTTGATCAAAAATGCGCATATTAATAATATATATTAATTAAACAGGTTGTTTTAATAAAAAATATGTAATAACCATTATAGGAAAGGTAGGTTTTTATGCTTGTAACTAATATTATTATTATTATTATTTTATTTTTATGTATTTATTTTTTAATTAAAACAGTTAAATCTTCACGTCAAGATTTTAAGTATTTAAATGAAGATTATGCCATAGTCAGGGGAGATTTGGAAGAATGGAAAAAAAGATGCAACGCCCTCGAAGACTCCGTAGAACATGGTTTTGGAATCAAAGTAAGAAATGAGGTCACAAAAATTGATTGTGAATTTTCAAAACTGGAAATGGTAATGATCATCGCCGGTATTGAAAAATTGATTAAAGATTCAAAACACATAGATGATACAGAAATTTATATTAATTTTTTTAAAAAATTAAACATACAACTTGAAATGATGGAGGAATGAAAGAATGGCAATTACATATGACCATGTCTATGTAGATGTAGAAACTACCGGATTGGATCCAAGGGTTGATGAGGTTATTGAGGTTACCGCAATTGAATACAATCTCTCTGGAGAAGTCGGTAAATTAATTACTTATATGTGCCGACCGATGTCCGGGCATGTTCCTAAAAAGGTTACCGATATTAATGGTATTACTTATGATATGGTTAAGGAAAAGCCATATTATTTAAAAGATAGCATCAGGGATGAGGTGGCGAAATTTATTGCACGAAGAACGTTGGTTGGACATAATATCAACTCGTTCGATATTAAATTTTTAAAAATTAAACCGTTAAAAACAATCGACACCTTAACGATTTCAAAAGAATTATTCCCCCGATCACGTCATAGTTTGGGTTTGATGTGCGAAAAACTTAATATTAAGTTTGATAAAAAAGAAGCGCATAGGGCCGAATATGATGTTAGAAAAGGAGTTGAATTACATTTGAAACTAAATAAAATCTTAATCGATAAAAGTAAAAAAGAAGAAAATCTTCCAATTTTTTCTACGGAAAAAGAACAAATTGAAGAATCGATTAAAATTAAAAAAATCGGAGTTATACCGACCGAAGAAGATAAACAGTTTTTTTATACACAATCATATTCATATTCAAGAATCAAGACGTTTCATGAATGTCCGTTTAAATGGTATATGTTGTATATAAAAAAGGTGAAAGAGCCGGAACGCGATTATCTTGTTGTCGGAAATGCTTGTCATAAAATAGCTGAAGAGGCCGGCAGATGGTGTTACAAAGAAACCATTGTCAATAAAATAATTTCTTATAAAGGACGAGATTTAACGTTTGATCCGCATATAATATTTGACGATCCATCTAAAATATCAGAATATTTTCCTGGTTGTAATGGATTATATGATCTTGTTCATAAATTAGATAGCTCGATTACCGATTATGAAAAAGTGTCGATGCCCGATCGGGAAACTTATGATAAAATTACCAATTCCATCATAGCCAGATTAAGTATTACCGATATCAATATTATTGGCGAGATTAAGTATATAATGAATTGGTTTTATATTAAACGTAATTTTTCAATTTCAATGAATGGCGTATTAATAATGGAAAAAAAATTAGCGTTTGATAAAGACTGGAATATCATAAATGATTTTTTTGCCAATAATGTATTCTTTCGTGGTATTATCGACGTCATTAAATATGATCATAAAGTTGTAGTCATTATTGATTATAAAACTTCCAGGACTATGATAAAGGAAGAAGAATTGGAAAATGATATGCAATTAAAAATGTATGTCATGATGGTTTATCATTTTCTTCCTCGCAATAGTTATACAAAAATTATAATTAAAATTGATTATATTCGTTTCTGTAAAGAAATTGTTTATGAAATCGGTGACGTTGAAAAATATGTTAATGAGGCGAAACAATGGGTTAAAGATTCAATTAAACTCATTGAAACCCATATTATCAATAAAGATGGAACTGCATTCCAGCCAAAACGAAATGAGCATTGTGGAACGTGTTTTCTTGGCGAAGATGGTATTTGTCCGTTATTCAATAAAAAATTCATTAACGATATCAGCGATCCGTTTAATTTTATGATTAGATCGGCAGAGGACTGTGTAGCGGCTTATAAAAAAGCAGAAGTATTGGGCGCTGAATATGCCAATCTAATGAAAAAGTGTAAGGAATTTGTTAAAACAAGCGATCTTTCGATTATCATTGATGAAAACGCGCGCCTTGGATTTTATACAAAATCAGGAATTGATATATCCGCCGAAAAATTTGCTTTACTTATGTTAGGAAAAAATTTTAAATTGAGCGACTTTATAAAAGCATTCGGCGTGACCAAAACAAGTCTGGAAAAAATCCAAAAAATATTAAAAATTACTTTGAGCGATGCCGAGATAGAATCTATTGGTGAAAAAACTAATAGAATAGAATTTAAAGCATTGACTCAGGAAGAAATTAACAAATATATAAATATATGAGAACAATATACATTTTTATTTTATTATTCATAATATTTTTTTTCGCAATATCCGCCTCGTTATATGCCGTCTTGAGTATTTTTAAACTTCCTGAAGCGTTTTTAAATTCTCTCTATACTGGCATCGGATGCGGTTTATTTATGGCAATTTATTTTTCAGGGAAATTATGAAGTACAAGGAATATGCCAAAACATATCATGAAATCGTAGATACTACCCGAATCTTAAACATAAAAAAAAGAAATCTTGAAGAGTTGATAAATGAATTAAAAAAAGATGGAAAATACGGATTGGAATTTACCAGTCATGGATTTTCCCAAATCGCGGAAAAACTTGAAGATCTTGCGGGGGATAACCAAATAATTTATGATGACGTTATAAGACCGGATTCCCCGCAGGATGCATTGATCATTCCATCAAATCTTAAATCATTTGTTATTAGTTTGTTATCAATGGCTCTTGAAGATGATAATGTCATAGAAAAGGATTCACGAACAAAAGGTAAAGAATTTCACTATATAACTGTTATTAAAAAATGGTTAATAAACAAAAAAGTGATTGAATTTACCTGTATTGTAGAGAATAACTGTATTAAAACGGGGTATTTTAATTATGTTGATTTTACCGGGGAAAAATAAGGATGAATTAATTGTTGCGTGTAACGATCGTGATAAACTCGCCATAATTCAAGCTGTTACCGATGGAAGAAAAGTACGCGGAAACAATCAAATCATTATTCATAAAAAAGCTGCAGTTAATCTTATACGGATATTTAACGATATTCAATATCAAGATACTCAATTGATAGTTAAACATGCGTGTGAATTATATACCGTAAGAATTGATAATATGAAAATGATAAAAAAATCCGACGGAACGAAATTTAATTATGATTATAAGGGAATTTATCCCGAAGTAATGAAACATCAGAAAATAATGTACAATGCGATTATGTATACTGATTGCTGTGCGCTTCTCGCCGATCCCGGAACGTGCAAAACAGGTCCGTACATCTGGGCGATCGATCGGCGTATTAAAGATGGGAAAATAAAAAGATGTCTTATTATTACGCTTTCTTCTTTAAAGGAAAACGTATTACGGGAAATTTCTATTCAAGCGCCTCATTTAAAGGCTGTTACTCTTTATGATAAAGCAACGGCCGATAAAATAATTAATAAAAAATATAAAATTAAAAAATATAATCAGGACTATGATGTTTATATAGCGAATTATGAAAGCATGTTTAGCCTTGTCGAGATTTTTGATAATGATTTTTTCGATATGGTTATCTGTGATGAGGCCCACAGAATAGGATCTCCGCAGGCGCGACAGACAAAATCAATTATTGATAAATTTGAAAATGTCAAATATAAATACATCATATCTGGAACGTTAAACGCCAACAATTTAATGTCATTTTTTATGCCATTCAGATTTTTAGGCGCGGATACGATACCGGTATCTAATTATAATTCTTATCGCGCTCAGCATATGTTTACCGTTGATCCTGATGGATATGTGTGGAAACCGATAAGTAAAAATGATATTCAATATACTTCAAAAATTATCGGACTCATTTCACTTTCTTTTAAAAAAGAAGAATGCATTGATCTCCCTCCTTTAATTCGGGAATATATGTATTGTACCATGTGCGGAGAACAACGAAAAGTGTATGAAGATTTAAAGAATGAATTTTTGGCGATTATTGATGATATGTGTAAAAAGTGTGATCGTTTTAATAATTGCAATATGCAATGCCAGGGAGAATTAACGGCAAAAAATGCCCTGGTATTAACCAGAAAATTACAACAAGTCGCTTCCGGATATTATATCAATACCCGATTTTTGATTAATGAAGATGGCAGCGAAATTGATATGAGGAATATTATTTATTTTGAATATAATGCTAAACTGCAATTACTTCTTGAAGTTATGGGAACCATTCCGGATGAAAGAAAAACGATTATATGGAGTTATTCCATTCCCGCTTTGGAAATTATTAAAAAAAACGTAGAACGTGAGTTTGGTGACGAATCATGCCTTACCTGTTATGGAAACCAAGACGCTTTTAAGCAAATTAATGCATTCAGGGAAAATGAAAAAATTAATTGGTTGATAGGGAATCCCGCCAAAATGGGTTCCGGTCATAATATTCAGTTTTCAAATTTTCAAATATTTTTTGATAATTCGTTTTCATATATCATGAAAGACCAGGCGGAAAGCAGGCAACATCGCCAGGGGCAAAAAGAAAAAGTGACTGTAATTGAATTAATAACCAGGGATACTATAGACGAAAGAGTGGTTAGGGTTATCGATGATAAAAAGGACTTGTCTTTGACATTATCGCAATGGGCCCAGGTATTCAGAAAGGAATAAAATAGATGAAAAAATTTATTATTCTATTGTTATTAATTACATCCTGCGGATACAGAATTATTATAACCGAATCCCCAAAATATACGTATGATAATTGTAGGATTATAAAAATGAAACAATATAAAAAATTGGGAGTTACTTATTATAAAATATTGATTAAGGAGAAAGGGTGTGAAAAATAAAAAAATTTATTTTGTTGAATATCAAAAAATGAATAAAAATAAAAGATGGTCAATTATAAAGTTTTTAAATATTTTATCAGAAAATGATAAAAGTGTTATTAATAAATTTAAATTATATTTTGCTCCTGGAGAATACCGAATAAATGTTTATATAAACGATCTTGCAAATAGATCCGGGATAATATTTGAGAATATAAAAAGTAGTGGTATACTATCCTTAACCGGTACTGGAATTGTTGAAAGAATAATAATAAAATAAAAAATAACAAATATTGATAAGGAAAATTATGATAAAAAATTATACTTCTACGGTACAGGCTGGGCGATCGGCAGTGTCCATGCCTTATATTTATGATGATTTTAATAAGCAAACATTTTTCGAAAAAATGAAAAATAGCGGATTTACGTTATTAGAAGATCGGCGTACAAAATAATTATGAGGATCACAAAAGATCAATTTATAAAAATGATAGAAAATTTTTCTTCAGACGTCGAGATGGGCCAGTTTTTTCATAAAAGCAGACAATGGTCATGGAGAAAAAGAAAAAAATTTAAAATATTTTTTGGTATTGAGAAAAAAAAGAGAAACAAATCAATTATAGAATCATACGATAATAATATTCCTCTGAAAGAAATCGGCAAACAGTTTTTTTTGTCAAAATCTCAAGTTTATAGAATAGTAAAGAAGGTCAAAGATGCTAGAAAAAGATTTGCAGGCGAAAATCTTGAAATTCCTGGAATCAAGGAATGAAGTATTTTCGTTTAAAATTAAACAAGCCAATAGAATTGGAATTCCTGATATTTTTTTTACTACCGTAAAAACCGGTCCATGGTTTGTGGAAATTAAACCGGAAAACGAGGAACCATGGATCCATCAATGTGCAATAATAGATAAATTAAATAAATGCGGAACAAAAGCAACGTGGATATCCGGATGGAAAGGATGGATTGCTTTTGTTAAAAAAATTGGTTTATTGGAATAACAATGATATAGGAGGAAAATTATGAATGATGATTTTGCGCCTTATATCATTATAGAACAATGGATGACAGATGCTTTTCCGGATTTGGAGTATATCCATTATCCAATAGCTGATAATATGGTTGTTATAATTGATGATAATGGGTGGGAAAAAATTGTTGATAAACCTGATATAGAAAAATGTGTTCTATTTGATTCTAATATTGAAGAAGTAAAAGTTGGAGTTACTTCATTGTGGGCTAATACTACATTGTTGGAATCTATTGTAACAGAAAATGTGAGATTATCACCAACGTATTCCGATATTTTTACTTGTATTATATCAAATAATATAAGTATTAAACAAAGAATAGAGATCTTACAATCAGAAGACAAGCCAAAAGAAGAGTTTATTTTACCAATTGAAAAAAACCCTTTATTTCTTAGTCCTTATTTAACTTTTGGAGAAGACGAGGTATTTATTGATACTTGTTGTAATGTCGAAGATCTTGAAATTCCATTATTACAATTTTCAAGAAAGTTAAAGAGAAAGATTATTGTGTTATGTACATATAATTATAAAATAAATGATTTTGATGTATTTAATTCTGCATTCAAAATTTTTATAATTAGTGAACACAACAGAGATTTTGCATCAGTACAAATAAATGGCGGTGCAATTTCATGTCTTGGATTTTTAACCAATTCTATTTATATTCCAAAACAAATGGATAAAAATACTTCGCCATACATAAAATATGATGTAATATTAAAGGATTCATTTACTAATGTAATCTTTAGTATCGGTAATAATGATGAAATGTATATCGTTATTCCGGGAGCTTCTGCTTTAGTTACTTTTATAAAAGAAATATGTAAAAGGTATAAATCTTCTGAAAATTTTGAAGAATTGGATAAAATGTATTATGAAAAATATTTAAAAGAGAATAAAAAAAACTATATCAACATGGCAAAACAATCATCCATTCAAATAAAAAATGAATTGGTGGTAAAAGCGCGGTTGCTTCAAAATGAATATGAGATATTGTTAAACAGTGTTTTGGAAAAAGCGAAAATGTTTAATGTAGTTCAAACTCAAATTAAGTATTTCGATCAACAAAGGTTTGATGAAGAACAGGAAAAAAAATTTTCAGAAAATTATGATATGACTGAAGCATTAGACCGTGTTCATTCGATAATAATTAATCCAGACGGTATTGTTACTGTGAACACGAAAGAAATTTATGTAAAAGACGAACGCACCGGTAAATGGCATGAAATAGGAAAATTTTCAATTGTCATAGGTATGATTTCACAAAATTATGATATTCGTACAACTGTGAGAATTAGAAATATTAAATATGGAGATTTGATTGCTGGTTATCAGGCGCCGCATGTCTTTAGTAATTGTTTAATGTGTCATGGCAATATAGAAGCAAGTATTGCCGATGCGTATAAAAATAAAAATCTATATGAATTGGTTTTATTAATCATACAATTTTTACAACATGCCAATACCGGAGATAGGGCGGGTGAGAATATCGACAAATGGCCTGAAGTGCCAGAAGATGTTGTGAAGGGGTTTCATAAAGTAGAAATTAAAAAAATAGATATTCCAATTTTTATCAAAAAGGAGGAAAAGTCTTGAAAATAATAATAAGACCTAGAGTTTTTGAATGGTATCCGAAACTTTTATCTTATGGTTTTGTTCCGGATGAATTTTTTACATCCGGTGGTCATATATCAAGATCGATAGATGACATTGTTGTTTTTCAACATGAATCTGAAGAACAATTAAGAATAATTTTAAATAATGATTCGATTTTTAATGAGCTAATTGTAACTATAATTGATGACAGTTTTGTAGTTAATTTGCCACCAGCTAATCTTGCAGAAACGACAAGTCCCGTAACAGACGCTGATACCGTACCGGGATTTGATGAAACGGAAGATGAATTGGGAGATTCAGGGGATAATAGAATTATTGAAGTTAACCCTGATTATAGACTTCCTAAAAAAGAGGAAGAAAGCAATTATGCTATAAAAATAGCACAATGTTTAAATAATTCCACTACATCTGAAGCAAGAGATTTAACGTCATTAATGAATCGATTTCATGCATTAACAAATGAATTAATTAAAATTAAAAGATTAATTGATTCAAAAGGTAAAGTGCTTGATTGTGATCCTGATGTTAAAAAGATCATAGAATCGATAATATATTTAAAAAAACATCCGAAAATTGATGATGTTTTTCTTTCCCCAGAGTTCAATATTAATATCGTCACAAAAGTTATAAAAGTGGAAGTTGAACATGTTATACGAATTTTGGGAAAGATGCTTATTACCCTTCCGTTGAAATTGTTCGTAGGGAGTAACCCCGATTTAAGTGGTATAAGAATTATTAATTTAACTCATACCATTTCTTATAATAGCACTCTGTATCAGGCTCCGCATGTTTATGAAAATGGGAGGTCTTGTTTTGGCGGAGCAACTTGTGATTTAATTATAAATGCAATTGCAGCCCGCGACGTAGCTTTAACATTTTCGGCAATTTTGCAGTTCTTAGAACTGCCGAATATTGAAGATGAAGCAGGCGAATGTGCGTTACTTTTGCCGGAGGCAAATAAATGAAATTACGAGTAATGAATACTAATATAGTATTCGCCCCTAAAATTATTATTGACCAAAAAGCAAAAGAGTGGATGAAAGCCATTGTCGATCTTCATGAAACTGAAGTTGGATTTTATGCATTGTCTACGATGAGGGATGACAATACCTTTTTTATTAGCGACGTGTATTACCCGAAACACAATATCGCTAATTTGGGACATTGCGAAATAGCAGATAGTGGTCAATCCGATTTCATGAGATTGCTTATAAGTCAAGGTAGAGAAGACGATGTTGGTAAGATTAAAGTATGGGGCCATTCTCATGTTGATATGGGAATAAGCCCAAGTAAAGATGACCATGATCAAGCCATGGAATCGGCACGAGACAATAAGGATTATTTTATCAGATTAATCACAAATAAGAAACATCAGATAGGCGTTTCTTTTTATGACTATAAAAAAAATCTGATTTATGATGAAGTAGATTGGGAAATAGAAGTATCAAATGCCGAATCAATTTATGAAACCAAGGTAAATCAGATAATAAATATTATTACAGCAAATCAAAATTATACACAGGCGATAAAAGAAATTCGTCTGGTATTGGATAATAATGTTTTTTATCAAGAGGCATGTGAATATATAAAATTAAAAAAAGAAGAAAACATGCCACAGCCTACATTTAATGGACAAACAAGTTTGTTTGCGCATTCATATGATTTCGGTTTTAAAAATGATCAAAGATTTTTTTCAAAAAAAAACAAAACAAGTTTTACGCCATTTTTCGAAAGAGACCCCGTCGATCAGATGGGATTAGAAAACCTATTGGATGAAGATAGTTATTACGGAAAGGGGTTTTACGAATAATGGATTACAATCGTCAAAACAAATTATTGAATGTTGCAAAAATAGGTAAAAAAAGTATCACTTTAATAGGAGCCGGGGCTGTTGGATCACACGTTGCCTTGTTATTGACCCAAATGGGATGGGGCGATCAAAGCAGTGACCAAGGAGTTATTAACGTATTTGACTTTGATAAAGTCGAAGAGCATAATCTGGCAAATCAGATATATGATCCGTCTCATGTCGGAAAATTCAAGGTTGATGCTCTTAATGAGGCAATTAAGAAAAAGTGTGGTTTCGGAATTAATACTTTTAATGAAAAAGTAATTAATCAAACCGCGAACGTTCAATCTACCTATGTTTTTCTTATGGTGGATACCATGGCAGGCAGAAAAGAAATTTTTGATAACTGCCTGCGTTATAGTTTCGATACCCAGTTAGTAATCGAGACTCGAATGGGGTTAGATGAAGGTCGAATTTATGCATTCAATCCCGCAAATAGGGAGCATTTACGTGAGTGGGAATTTTCCTTGTATTCAGATCAAGAGGCCGAATTATCATTATGCGGGACCAGTATGGTTATAGCGATGACCGCTTGGTGCATTGCAAGTCTTGCAGTTTCCAGAGTAATTCAGCATTTTAATGATAAAAAAGATTTATGGAATGAATTTCACTTTTGTTTATGTCCCGAATCATATTATTATAGAAGGTTTGGTGAAAAACCTTTTATGTTACAACAATTTAATTCATAAGGAGTAATAAAGATGATTCTGGTAAAATTGATGAAGTTGGGAGTTCCAGTTGTTGAATACAGCATGGAAGATGGAGCAACCGTTTCCGATTTATTTGAAACGGCTGATGAGGAGTTCAAGGGAACAGTAACCATTCTTGACCGTCCCGTAGATGAAGACACGGCTCTTCGTGATGGTGACCGGGTTTTCGTATCGGCCAAAGTAAAAGGCAGCACCCCTCTTGAGGTAAAACTCTTGAGGGTCGGCGGCGCTACAACCAAAACCTATGTAGTGGAATCGGGGACAAGTCTCGGGGATTTCATTAATGGGTTGGAAGACAAGGATGATTACATAGACGCAAGCGGTAATCACAGGTGGACCTACACCGATGTTGCGGGCGTCGTATTGAGCCCTGGATATACATTCTCTGGCACTCCGGAACAGGTGATACGCATTCTCCTGTCCAAAAAGACCAAGGGAAGCAGGTAAACCTCAAAAAAAGGAGTTTCAAATGGTACAGGATGCTATGTATCAGCTAATTTTTAACCTGATGTTATTCCTTTTTGATAGGGGGCCGAAAGGCTCCCTTTTTAGCTATCAAATGCCAGCTGTTGGAGATCGCGGGGGCAATTGCTCTGGTAAAGATTGTGATTGTGATTCAATAGGTTCGGTTTCTACAACCTGATCTTGCTCTGTTGTAACCGGTTGTTGTGTTTCTGGATCTATTGGTACTATCTGCGGAATTCCTGCTAATAAATCAGCTTCTATCATTTGTAATTCTTTGAGATTTTTATAGACCTCTTGATAAGTATGTGGCATTGATTTGCTCATAATAAACATTCTTAATGTAAATTCTTCACGACTAAGACGGGATAGCGTGGCAAATCTTTGTGTAAGCATCATTATGATTTGCTGAACAGTAAATTGTTGAACTCCACCCATTTCCTCACTAAGTTTTGGTCCATCTTCCTGTGTTTTATTAATCGACGATTTATTATGGCGTTCTCTGGATTCCTGTTCGGCGGAATACATTTTATTATTGAATTCAACCTGAGCATCGGCGTTGAATCTCTGTTGTATTATACCCGCTTTACCACCTGCCGATGCCTCGCCTTCCAATTCTTCAATTCTTAATTCAATCGATTGACTCGTTTCTTCCATTATATTTTTAAACTCAGTTTCCGGATCCATATCCAGTTCTTGTATTGCCGTCGTTCTTGATACGACGCGCTGTGATGGTGTTCCGGAAGAAGCCTGCAGGAGCATACCTTTTCTTTGTATATCATCAGCCATTTTGAATGGCGACATTTTAATATCGATTTCAGGAATATTAAAATAAATCGCCAAATGATTTTTTACCCAATCTATCAATTCATGCATACTGGTTCGATGATTGATAAATCTATTTTCAACAATTCTGAGAGAAACATTGCTCCCCGACCATGATGCGCCACCCCTTATAATTTCAGGTATTACGCCCATGCCGGTAATAATTCCATCTTCGGTCTGTTTTATTTCAGGAGTAGTCATTAATAATCTGGCTTCTCCGCTGAAGGTCTGAAAACCAACCGGTAACGGCATGATGGATATATGGTTAGGATCTACCTTCCATTTTCTAAGTTCTTCTTCAATTTTCTGTCTCCAACTGGTTAAATTAATAGTGGCATGGGGAGAAACATCACCTGTTCCCTGTGGAAATATAATTCTCAATGGAACGATATGATCGAGCGAAATCATTTCGTTTCCCTTTTTCAGAATTTTAAGATGAAACACGTCTTTTAAAACAGGCAATACCGTCGGAATCCCCCATCCACGTTCAGATGGATAAAAGTATTGCGGTCCGGGTTGTTTAAAATAAAAAACATTATCATTTTTTAATTTTAATTGTTTGTTCTGTTTTACAGCGTCTAAAATTTCAATACGCAAGGAGTTGACTATATCAAGATCGCCCTTTTTAACAGCCTCTACGAGAAACGGGGGTATCTGATAATAAAAAAAATGTTCATTTGTTATATTATTATATTTAATTTCAATAAACATAAGATCCCATAAAATAATACTTAATTTATCTGTTTCTTTAGTCTGCATGTCGCTGATTTCAAAATCGGTTAATGATCCACAGGATGAGCATTTTCCTTTATATATATAATTTTTATATTCAAGATCAGTCTCTGATTCGACAGTATTTATAGTGTTACATTTTTTACATGTTAATAATCTCTTAAATGGAAAATGTATGGAAATAAGGCTGGATCCATATGCATGATAATCCATTCCTATTTGATGCATGACTTTGATGAATTTTAATTTTTTCTCAAAAATATCTTTCCATTTATCAACCGTTTTATCGCCTTCGATAAATGATTTTTTTTGATCGGTAAATTTGAGCGAAGTAATGGGGTATTCGGACATTCGTGCAATACATTGATATACAAGCGGATCAGAAAGAATACTGGAGGCTATAAACCGGAACATACCTTTAATTGTTTTAGGTATGAATGTATTGGTCATATCTAGGAACGGGGAATCGTATTTAATAGACGATCGGGTGAAAGAAACTTTAGTTTCCCCACCGCCCCCTGGGACGCCACTCGGACTCAATACGTTTCCAGCTAAGCCTTCTGCTGCCATTATAATCCCTTACCAGACGCTATCTTAAACCACTTGTTCTGTTCTTAAAAGTCTTTTTGCCTGTATACTTACCATATTATCCTCAATATCATTTTTGTAATTCCCGGTTATGAATTCCGCGAACCTCTTATAAATCGCCGGCCACTCATCTGACATTGAAACCATCTTCCTCATTTCTAAGGCAATCAATGCCGCTAAAGAAGGGGGAGGGCAATAAATGCCTTCCTGATAAAATATAATACAAATATACTTCTCGACATCTATACTGAATTCACCGTTTCGATCCGGACGAATGTGGTTCATGGTTTTTACGCACTTAATAACATCACCTGGTGAAGGAGACCTTAATAGTTCAAAGTCCGCTATAGAGCCTCCAAATGCGTTACAGAGTTGATTGAATTCGAACCAATCGAAAAATGCCGCGTCATTACGGCATAGGTGTCTGATTGCCAAAACCTTATCTCTGTTTACGTCTTCCAGGGCAAGTCCATAATCCGTCCAGAGTTTATGAAATATAGTTTCTATTTCCCACTCCCACCAATCCTGACCAAATTCTTTATTTAAAAAATCATAAATATCGATGGTTGATGATGCTTCATCATTAAGCAAAGTGTTTATCTTGGTAATATTAACGATAGGTTTAGGTCGCTCCAGTTGTTTCTGGATCGTTTCAATAAGTGATTGATCACCAAGAAGATGGGCATCGTATAGTTGTTCAGACAATTTTTTCATTTGTAAAAAGCCGTTTTCAACATTTCGTTCTTTATTACAACAGTTTACCTTTGAATAAAACTTGATCGATCGGTTTTAATTCCTGAAAAGCCTTCACAGGATTGTCGCTATACGATTTAGAAAATTTTTCACCGAATATAGACGCGACCTTCTCCATCTTAACCTTCTTACATGCCACCTTCCTAAGATCAAGCGAAGACACTTTAACATGTTCGGATATCCGCTCCTCGGAAGGATCGAATCCAAAAACAGTAAGAACCGGATCCGGTATTTCTTTGTCATACCCAGACTGCAGGTTCGCCAGTTTATCGAATTCAAGTAAGGCATGTAGAACTACAAGTCCAGGAAAGTTGTCAGTGGCCAATGATGCTATCTTATCAAGCATCTTGATTGCATCGACACCGACCACGGTAGTCTTCATTGGATGGCATGCAACTTTCCGAAACTCAATCCCCTTCTTAAAAAAGTCAGAGATATTTGCCTTTAGATTCGCAACCTTAGCATAATTAGAAACGATCTGATTGTCGATGACGACATTAAGATCGTTCGCTCT
>Ga0315294_10001406_pt1 | contig 26106 bp, 25 predicted proteins | sample YL17G13_40_MG_FD_203626 | JGI IMG/M metagenome (GOLD analysis project Ga0315294, IMG submission 203626) | Sediment microbial communities from Yellowstone Lake, YNP, Wyoming, USA - YL17G13_40 | ecosystem: Environmental > Aquatic > Freshwater > Lake > Sediment | place: USA: Wyoming | collected... | reverse complement strand
TGATCAACATCTCCCTTCCTCCCCTGCGGGAGAGGGGAGACGACATTCTGCTCCTGGCCCGGCACTTCGCGGCCCGCTTTGCCGAGGAGGCGGGAAAACCGGTGCCCCAGTTTTCCGAGAATGCCCTGCAGGTCCTGATGCGGTATGACTGGCCCGGGAACGTGCGGGAGCTGGAGAATGTGATCCAGCGCCTGGTGGTCATGACCGACGGCCCGCACATCGAGATCCCCGACCTTCCGCCTCTCCTGCGCTTTTCCGCACCCCGGGTGAACGGCCTGAATCGGACTCTGGCGGAAGTGGAAGCCGATTATATCCGGAATGTGCTGGCCGGGGTGGGAGGAAACAAGACCCGGGCGGCGGAGATCCTGGGAATCGACCGGAAAACTTTGCGGGAAAAATTGAAAATGCCCGCTCCGTGATGGACAGAAGCCTTTTCTCTCGCCCGCTTCGCAGGGCCGCATTGCTCACAGAGAAAACCCAAATATTGGCCTAAATACAAGGCCAGCATAAGATTGATTACTTCTTTTGATCTCTTTAACTCTGCGAACCCTGCGGGCTCTGCGAGAGACAAAGATTTTTTCTCTCGCCCGCTTCGCTAGAGGCCGCAGAGAACGCAGAGAGGGGAAAAAGCTATTTGGAAGGTATCTAAAAAAGTTTTAACTGTGCGGGCTCGGCGAGAAAAAATTGTTTGGATTTGTTCCTCGGAAGGAAACAAACGGTCGGAAAGGTGGCTGCTGCCGTGGGCTATTTTTCCACCTCGTGCCCGTCCAGCAATTCCCGGTAGACGTTCCCGGTTTTTTCGATCATTCTTGCCAGGGTGAAATCTTTCAAGACTAATTCCCTGGCTTTCCGGGCCATTTTTCTGGTTTCCTCTCTGTTCTGGTAGGCCCAGAATATTGCTTCGCTCAATGCGGGAGCATCCCGGGGCGGGACCAGCTTGCCCGTTTCTCCGTCCTTTACCACTTCCCCGATTCCTCCGGCAGAGGTAGCGATGACCGGGATCCCCATGGCCATCGCTTGAGGAATAACCTGGGAAGTTGCCTCGTTTGAATAGGAAGGAAGGATGAATAAATCCAGGTTTTTGAGAATCTGCGGCACGTCTTCCCGATGTCCGGTCATGATTGCTTTTCCGGCAAGCCCGTTTCCCTCGATGTATTTCCGGATGTTTCTCTCCTGAGGGCCGCTTCCCACAATGACCAGCTTGAGATGGGGAATCTTTTCCCTTAAAGCCCTGAAGGCTTCCAATAAATATACATGCCCTTTCCAACTCCTTAAAACCGACACAATTCCCAGGAGGTAATCCTCTTTTCCTATATTCAGATCCTTTCTTACATTGTCCCCGCTTATTTCAGGAGAGAACCTTTTTTCATCAATCCCCGCGGGGATGGAGATGATCTTCCGGGGGTTATAACCGTTACCCTCAATCATCTGCCGCCTTATGGTTTCTCCGCTGGTAATCACTCGGTCGGCCAGTTTCATGAATAAAAAGTAGGAAAAAAAGTTTGTGCTGATGGGAGTGGTTACATGCCGGCTTCGAATCACCGGCACCCCCGCCAGTTTGGCGCCCATGGAGCAGCACCAGCTGTCCGTCGAACTGTGAGTATGAACCAAATCAACTCCGTTTTTCTTTATGGCCCGAATACAGTTCGCCACGGCCAGAGGGTCTGCGGCGGCTCTCATCCTTAGGGCAATAACCGGTAATCCCTTACCCTCAGCTACCTTCCGGATCCTGCTTCCCGGCTGACAGGCGATCATCATCCGGTAGCCTCTTTTCATGAACTCCAGGGATTCCTGAACAATCCTCATTTCCTGCCCGCCCCATCCCTGGGACGATTCGGTGTGTAATATCGTGTGCATTTTTCCTTTTACCGCGAGCGCAAATTCAGTGAGTATTCACCCGTTTTGATCATAGAAGGCGGCGGATTTTGAGTCAAGAGAAAAAGGCCGATGGAAAGCCGAGGAAAGGATGGGGACGGAAAAGGACGGAGAGGTCATTTCGCGTCCCGGCAATGACATTACGACAAGGCCTTGAGAGGGAGATGGGAATATCTTGAAATTTTCCATTTTGCAGAGGAAAGCCTCCATCAGGAATGCTTCCGGGGAAAATCGCCCCACCGGTTCAACCTTCCCCAATCCGGTCGGGGTGATGAACCATTTCTGGTGTACCTTTTTTTTCTCCCGTTTTAAAAACCAATTAAAAATCATAATCTTTTCGGGATCGATCGCCTTCGGCCTTCGATTCCCGGAGATCCGGGAGGGTTGGCACATCCTTTGCTATTGTATTGGAAAGCGGCTTAAGGGGCCCGGAGATTTGCGCTGGAAGTTTATATCCCGGAATGCCGGCCGCCAAAGAGGGCCAAGGAGGAAAAGATCATGTCAGGAAATCGAGTTTTTACCGGCCTTTGCCTCACTTGCCAGAATGCTCCCGAGTGCACCTTTCCCCGGGAGGCAGCGAGGCCGGTCTGGCAGTGCGAGGAATTTATGGGGGAGGGGAAAGCGCCGGAGAGGGTGTCGGTGGAAGGATACGGTCCATCAAGGACCGGAATGATCGAGGCCGAGAAAGACCTGGGGTCCTGGATCGGGTTGTGTAAGAACTGTGCCAACCGGGAAACCTGCCGGTATCCCAAACCCAATGGAGGAGTATGGCGCTGCGAAGAATACCTCTGAGGACAACGGGCCTTTGTCTCCCGAGAGAAGGCGCGAAGATGAGGACTGATGAACCCTGACCATATCCTGGATATTGTGAAGAAACACACGGGCCGGGGCCGGATCATCACCATCCTGGAGGAGATTCAGAAAAAATACAGTTACCTTCCGGAAGAAGCCCTGCGGATGGTGTCCGAGGCCACGGGACGACCCCTGGTGGATATCTATGGCGTGGCCACTTTCTACAAACTCTTCAGCCTGAAACCGCGGGGAAAACACCTCGTCATGGCCTGCTCCGGGACCGCCTGCCACGTGCGGGGCGGGGCGGGGATCGCCGAAGAGATCCAGAAACAGCTGGGAATCAAAGCCGGAGAGACGACTCCCGACGGGGAGATCTCCTTTGAGACCGTCAACTGCCTGGGAGCCTGCGCGCTGGGGCCCATCGTCGTGGTGGACGGGCACTACTTTTCCAATGTCACCCAGCCTGGAGTCAAGGAGATCCTCTACAAGACGCGGGTCGGACTGGACCGGGTGGACATTTCCACGGATCAGCGGATCTTCCCCGTGGAAGTGAGCTGCCCCCGCTGCAACCACAGCCTGATGGACCGGAGTTACCGGATCGACGGGTATCCGTCCATCAAGGTGACCATTGCCTTCGGAGGGGATCATGGATGGCTCCGCCTGTCCTGCCTGTATGGAAGTTTTTCCGTAGATTGTGAATTCAAGGTTCCCCCGGAGGCGGTGGTGAATTTCTTCTGCCCCCACTGCCACGCCGAGCTGGTGGGGACCTCTCCCTGCGACCGGTGCGGGGCTCCCGTCGTTCCCATGCTCGTCCGGGGCGGGGGAGGGACGGTCCAGATCTGTTCGCGGCGGGGGTGCCGGGGGCACATCCTGGATTTGAGCGGGGTGAATCTTTAGAAATTCGGAATGCGGAATGCGGAATTCGGAATATAAACATTGCGGATAGCGGATTGTAGGGGCGCGCTGCCGCGCGCCCTTCGGGAGTTCGAAAAAAAGAGTGTTCATCGTAGAGGGCTCAGTTTTCAACCATAAAAGGAAGAGCAAGACGTAGGGCAAATGACCAACCTTTTGAAGAGCATTGATGATTTTTGGGGGCTCCGGGATCGGCTGCGACTGGGCCGCGATCCGGCGATCCCCACCATTATTATTCCCGCGGGAACCTGCGGGCAGGCCAGCGGGGCCAATGACCTGATCCGGATCGCCAAACGGGAACTCCTGGCCAGAAAACTCACCGATCAGATTCACCTGTGCATCACCGGCTGCCATGGATTCTGCGAAACGGAGCCCTGCGTGGTCATCGAGCCCCACGGGACGTATTATCCCAAGGTGGGGATCCGGGAGATGGAGAGAATCATCCGGGCCACCAGCCAGGGGAAGGTCTGCGAGGAGCTCCTGTACGTGGACCCCGATTCCGGGGAGAGGATTGAGAAGAAAAAGGACATCCCCTTTTTCCGGACCCAGACCCGAACCCTCCTGTCCCGGGGAGAGAAAATCGACCCCATCCGCATCTACCATTACATCGGAAACAACGGTTACTCCGCGCTGGCCGCGCTTCTGGCCAGAAGAGACCCGGCATGGGTCCTGGAAGAAGTGAAGGCCTCCGGGCTCCGCGGCCGGGGCGGGGCCGGATTTCCCACCGGCCTCAAGTGGGAGATGCTGTCCCGCCAGCCGGACGGCCGGGGCAAGATCCTGGTCTGCAACGCGGACGAGGGAGACCCGGGAGCCTACATGGACCGCAGCCTCCTCGAGGGGAACCCCCACAGCATCATCGAGGGGATGATCATCGGGGCCTTTGCCACGGGAGCCACGGAAGGAATCCTGTACGTGCGCGACGAGTACCCGCTGGCCATCAAACACCTCATCATCGCCCTCCGGCAAGCGCGGGAGCTCGGCCTCCTGGGGGAGGACATCCTGGGAACGGGTTTCTCCTTCGACCTCGACTTCATGCGAGGGGCAGGAGCGTTCGTCTGCGGGGAAGAGACCGCCCTGATTCAGTCGATCGAGGGGAGGATGGGGGAACCCCGTCAGCGCCCGCCCTACCCCGTCCAGAGGGGAATCGACGGAAAGCCGACGGCGATCAACAACGTGGAAACCTGGGCCAATATTCCGGTCATCCTTGAAGAAGGCGCCGCGGCCTTTCAGCGGACCGGGACGCGGGGGAGCCCCGGGACCAAGATCTTCAGCTTGGTGGGCAAGGTCCGCAATACCGGTTTGGTGGAAGTGCCCATGGGAATGTCCCTTCGCGAGGTGGTTTACGAAATCGGGGGTGGATCCTCGGGGAAAGCAAGAATCAAGGCGGTCCAGACCGGAGGGCCGTCGGGGGGATGCATCCCGGCCGGGAGGTTCGACCTTCCCATCGATTATGACAGCCTGACCCAGGCCGGGACGATCATGGGGTCGGGGGGCATGATCGTCATGGACGATAACACCTGCATGGTCGATGTGGCGAAATATTTCATGAATTTCCTGAAAGACGAATCCTGCGGCAAGTGTTTCACCTGCCGCAAAGGCACCCAGCGGATGTATGAGATCCTCGAAGACATTTCCTCGGGAAAGGGGCGTCCCGAACAACTGCACCTCCTGAAGGAGCTGGCCGAGGTGGTCAAAGACACATCCATGTGCGGGCTGGGCCAGACGGCTGCCAACCCGGTGCTTTCCACCCTGCATTACTTCTCCGAGGAATACCTGACTCATATTGAGAAGAAACGATGCCCCGCGGGGGTGTGCAAAAACCTGATTGCCTATTTCATCAACCCGAACTGCATCGGCTGCCAGCTCTGCCTAAAGAACTGCCCGGCGGAGGCCATTACCGGGGCGAAAAAAGAGCAGCACGTGATCGACCTGGGAAAATGCGTCCGATGCGGGGCTTGCAGGGCGGTGTGTAAATCGGATGCAGTGGAGATCCGGTAGGGCAATTCAAGGAAGGATCCGGAGATGGTCACGCTGACGATCAATGGTTTGCCGGTTGCCGTGGAGAAAGGCGAAACGATCCTGGAGGCAGCGAAATTTCTGGGATTCCCGGTTCCCACTCTATGCCACCTGGAGGGGCTAACCCCTTATGGAGCCTGCCGGCTCTGCGTGGTGGAGATCGGGGAAGGGCTCAAAGCCAAACTGGTCGCATCCTGCACGTATCCAGCGGAAGAAGGATTGGTGGTCCGGACCGCTTCCTCCCGGGTGGTGCGGGCGCGGAAAATGATCATTGAACTTCTTCTGGCCTCCTGTCCCCAGTCCAAGCAGATTCAGGACCTGGCATCGGCCCATGGAGTCCGCCGGCAGCGCTTCCGCCAGGAGCACGAAGAATGCATCCTATGCGGGCGCTGCGCCCGGGTCTGCAAGGAGCAGATGATGGCCGGGGCCATCGGTTTCCATGGGCGGGGGGAGAAACGGGCCCTGGGAACCCCCTTCGATAAAAAGTCGGATGTCTGCCGGCTGTGCGGGGCCTGCATGTATGTCTGCCCTGCCTGCCAGCTTCGGTGCACCTATCAGGAGCCGGATAAAGCCATCTGCGGGGGATGCGCCAACCTGGAGGCCCCCTGCCTGGAGAAGGATCCCTTCGATGACCGGATGTGTTTCCTGGACCCCTGCGTGGCCTGCGAGATTCGGAAAGAGGTTAGAAAGGAGTAGGAGAGGATGAGCTACACGTTTTCCCGCGTGAATTCTTCGGCAGCGACCCTGACCAAGAACCGGACCGAGGGATCCGTCGTCCCCACCTCGGGCATGTGCGTGACCTGCGTGGACGGCTGCATCGGGATGTGCGAGATCGGCAAATCGGCCTACCGCGGGTCGGAGGTCATCTACCCCCAGCCCTTCGGGGTTATCACCACGGCGGCGGAAAAGTCCTACCCCGTGGACTATTCCCACTTCAACATCATGGGCACGGTGATCGGCGCCCACGGCATTGAAGCGGACAGCGACAAGGCCATCTTCCCGGCGGTGAACCTGGAAGTGGCCATCGGGCGGGACCGGGGGCTGAAGTTCCGGTACCCCTGGATCATCTCCGCCATGGGGTCCACGGACGTGGCCAAGAACAACTGGGACGGGCTGGCCATCGGGTCGGCCATCGCCGGGACCGGGCTGACCATCGGGGAAAACGTGGCCGGCATGGACCCGGGAGCGGTGATCCGCGACGGGCGGGTGGTGGATACGATGGACCTGAAGCGGCGGGTCCGGCTCTACCAGGAATACCAGCGCGACGGCTACGGGGCGATCGTGGTCCAGGCCAACGTGGAGGACACCCGTCTGGGGGTCCAGGAGTATGCCGTCGAAAAGCTGGGGGTCCAGTGCGTGGAATTGAAGTGGGGACAGGGGGCCAAGGACATCGGCGGGGAGGTCAAGATCCGGGACCTGAAAAAGGCCCGGATCCTCAAGGAGCGGGGCTACATCGTGCTCCCGGACCCGGATGATCCGGATGTGACCCGGGCTTTCGAGCGGGGGGCCTTCAAGGAGTTCGAGAGGCATTCGCGGGTGGGAATGGTCACGGAGGAGTCCTTCGCCCGCAAAGTGGAAGAGCTGCGCCGGGCCGGAGCGAAATACATCTTCCTCAAGACCGGGGCCTACCGGCCGGCCGACCTGGCCCGGGCCCTCCTGTTTTCCACCCGCTACAAACTGGATCTTCTGACCGTGGACGGGGCCGGAGGGGGGACGGGCATGAGCCCCTGGCGGATGATGAATGAGTGGGGCGTTCCTCCGGTGGAGCTCCATTCCCTCCTTTATCAGTATGCCAAACGCCTGGCGGAGAAGGGGGAGAAGCTTCCCGCTCTCGCCGTGGGAGGGGGCTTTTCGTTTGAAGACCAGATCTTCAAGGGACTGGCCCTGGGGGCTCCCCACGTGAAATTGGTCGGCATGGCCCGGGGGCCCATGGCCGCCACCATGGTGGGGAAGACCATCGGGAAGAGAATTGAGGAGAACCAGATTCCCGTTTACGTGGAGCGCTTCGGCCGCACCAAGGAGGAGATCTTCGTCACCGCCAGCTCGCTCCGCAAGGAGCTGGGCCAGGAGATGTTTGATAAAATCCCCACCGGCGCGCTGGGGCTTCTGACTTACTATGAACGGCTGGCCCAGGGGCTGCGGCAGCTCATGGCCGGGAGCCGCAAGTTTTCCCTGGAGCACATGTCCCGGGGCGACCTGGCCGCCCTGACGCCGGAGGCTGCGGCGGTCAGCGGAATCCCCCACATCCTGGACACCGACCGGATGGAGGTGGACGGGATTTTGAATTCTCGATAAAAATGAATTCAGGGACGATTTTCCCCGAGGCGATACCTCCGGAATGGCCCCCCTTGGCAGCATTTCCTTACCACCGGGATTGTGCTGCTCTATCACCTGGGGGTGTCCCCTCATTTACTCGGGCGCCGGTATTACGGGAATCATCGCCAAGGAGAAAGCCGTTGAGAAAGATTTTTTCCATGGGAAAGGGAGTTCGAGTGCCCGACGCCACCAAGGTCTTTCCTCTTCTCAATTGCCGGGATTCCACCAGTGGCCTTGCCTGGAATCTTCTGAAAGATTTCAGCCTGGCGGCAGGGGAAATCGAACCGCGTCGGCATTCCAAGATCCACGTCATGCCCCTGGTGACCCAGGTGACTTTCGTTCTTCAGGGGGAACTGGAAGCGTGGATGAAAGACGCGGATCAACCTGCGCCCTACTCCCTCCGGTTGGAAGCGGAGCAGGCCATCCTGACGCGTCCGGGGACCTTCCTCCAATTCCGGAACCATACCGGGCTGCCTTGCCGGGTGCTGTATATCGTGAGCCCGGCCTACATCTTTCTCGTCGAAGAGGGAAGGGTGGTTTACGACGACTCGGTTGTACTCGAGGAAGATTGGGAGGAGTTGAAAAGAGTGAATTGGGCGCCGGAGAAGCTGCTGAAATCCCGCATATCTTTCGAGGCCCGCCGGGCAGCAGAGAAACGTCTTGCCAACCGGGCACAACCTCCATCTTGACAAATCCCCGCCGTTATCCTACTTTGCTACCAAGTCCGGGGTTCAAAATTCCTTACCAGGGGGTAGAGGGAAACATGGATTACAAGGCATTCGTGGAGGAACAGATCGCGTCGTTGAAAAAGGAAGTGGGGCAGGGGGTGGCCATCAACGCGCTCAGCGGCGGGGTGGACAGCTCGGTGGTCACGGTCCTCAGCCATCGGGCGCTGGGAGACCGGCTCAAGACCGTCTTTATCGACAGCGCCCTCATGCGGGAAGGGGAGCCGCAGCGGGTCGTGCAGACCTTTGCCCAGATGAAGATTCCTGTCCGGCTGGTGGATGCCCGGGCGGATTTTCTAAAGGCCCTGAAGGGATTGACCGACCCGGAAGAGAAACGCAACGCGGTCACCAAAACCTTTTATTCAACGGTGTTTGGAAGGCTGGTTCGGGAGACGGGGGCGAAATACCTCCTTCACGGCACAATCCTGACGGACATCGAAGAAACGGTGGCCGGGATCAAACGGCAGCACAACATTCTTAGCCAGATCGGGATCGATCCGGAAAAAGAATACGGCTACAAGGTCCTGGAGCCGCTTAAGACATTGCGGAAAGACGGGGTCCGGGAAACAGCCAAAGTCCTGGGAATGCCCCCGGAGATCACCCAGCGAATCCCCTTCCCGGGGCCGGGGCTGGCCACCCGGGTGGTGGGCGAAGTTACCGAAGAAAGGCTGGCGGTGGTCCGGGCGGCCACGGCCATCGTGGAAGAAGAGTTGAAAGAGACCGGGGCCTTCCAGTACCTGGCTGTCCTCTTGAATGACCGGGCCACGGGAATCGTGGAGGGAAAGAGAGAATTCGGGCAGATCATCGTGGTCCGCTGTCTCCACAGCGTGGACGCCCGGACCGCCACCTCCGTCGATCTCCCCTGGGAAAAATTGCACCGGATCTGTAAGCGCATCACCGCCATCAAAGGGGTGAACCGCTGCCTCTACGACATCACCCCCAAGCCCCCGGCGACGATCGAGTACATTTGAAAAGGGCAGGGTTGTTTGAATTTAAGGGAACCTGGCGGGACCCTCAAACTTCGAACCTCCGAAGTATGCGGGCGGGTTTCAAACCCGCCCCTACGAACTGCGAACCAAATTACTCCGAACTGTTTCCCCCTGCCCCTATTTTTATTCCGTATTCCGAATTCCGCAATCCGCATTCCGCATTTGCCTTTCTCTGCCCCCAGCACCCTCCTTTTCCCTCCGAACGGATCCTCACCTTTTTCTCGGCGCTTTCTTTGAGAAGTCTTGCCCCCCTTCACTTTCCGGAAATCAGATCAATGTTCATAGCTTGGAGGCCTTGCCCGGCCCGGGGGCAAAGCCGTGGTTCTCGGCATGATGAGGCACGGATTCTTTCATCGGTCCGGGCGGAATCGGCCCGGGGGTGCGCAGATGGCCCTGCCCGTACCGCCCCTCTCTGCGGAAGGGAAGCGATCTTTCATCGGAACTTCGCCACCCGCCGATCCTGCCTTCCAACCACGGCCTTGTCGCCGGGCCACAAGAAAAGGCATCTCAATAGGGGGCAAGTTGAGAAGTCGGTTGACAGGGACAGCAAGGGATTCCTAAGATAGAGAGAGCCCTTTTCTGTCTCGCTTTGCTTTTCTTTTTCATCCCCTCTCTTTCCCATTGGCAGGAGCAACGGCAGAACGGTTCCTGGGGAGTGATCGCTCATGGCAGAACAAGACCTATCCAAGTTGAGCATCGATAAGTCCAAAGCGGCCTTTCGGCCGGCTCGGGGGAAAAAAGTCCTGTACCTGGTTTTTCTGATCCTTGCTTTGCTGACGGCGGGGTTCCTCTACCGCATGGGTTTTTTCACCCCGCCCGTGCAGGTGCAGCTGGCCAATGTAACCCAGGTCTACCCCTCGCAGGCCTACACCGTGCTGACGGCCAGCGGCTATGTGGTCCCCCAGCGGAAATCGGCCCTGGCCTCCAAAGTGACCGGGCGCCTCGTCTGGCTGGGGGTGGAGGAGGGGAGCCGGGTCAAGAAGGGCAACGTGGTGGCCCGCCTGGAAAGCCAGGACGTGGAGGCGGCCAAGGCCCAGGCCGCGGCCAACCTGGAGACCGCCCGTTTCAATCTGGAGACGGCCAAAGCTGAATTGGCCGATGCGACTCTCCATCTGAACCGGAGCAAGGAACTGGTGGATAAGAATTTTATCGCCCGCGGAGAGTATGATACGGCCGTGGCCCGGCACAAGAAAGCGGTGGCGGCGGTTAAGGCCGCGGAGGCGGTGATTAAAGCGAACGAGGCGGCTCTTGAAGCGGCCAGCATCCAGCTGGAATACACCCTGATCCGAGCTCCCTTCGACGCCGTGGTCCTGACCAAGAATGCCGACATCGGAGACATCGTGACCCCCTTCAGCGCGGCGGCGGAGTCCAAGTCGGCGGTGGTCACCATCGCCGACATGGGATCCCTCCAGGTGCAGGCGGACGTGTCCGAATCGAGTCTGGGGCAGGTGAAGATCGGGCAGCCCTGCGAGATCCAGCTCGACGCCCTGCCGGACAGGAGATTGCGGGGGGCCGTCCATATGATTGTTCCCACCGGGGACCGGAGCAAAGCGGCGGTGATGGTGAAGATCCGTTTCGTCGACCGGGACCCTCGCATCCTGCCGGAAATGAGCGCCAAGGTATCTTTCCTCTCCAAACCCGTGTCCAGGCTGGATCAAATCCCCAGGACCGCGGTGAATCAGAAAGCGCTGGTGGCCCGGGGCGAGGGGAAGGCTGTATTCCTGGTGAAAGGGGACCGGGCGGAGGAGACCTCGGTAAGAACCGGGGCCCGAATCGGGGACATGGTGGAGGTGCTCATCGGCTTGAAGGCGGGAGACCAGGTGGTGCTGGAACCACCGGCAAAATTGAAAAGCGGGGCGAGGATTAAGGGGGGAGAATAGAGATTGCGGATTTCGGATTGCGGAATGAAAAAAACAAGGGTGCAGGGGCAGAGAAAGGCAAATGCGGAATTCGGAATTCGGAATGTGGAATAAAAAAACAAGGGTGTCGGGTGTAGGGTGTAGGGGAAAAGCGAATGCGGAATGCGGAATATAACCATTGTGGATTGCATATTTCGGATTACGGATTGTAGGGGCGCGCTGCCGCGCGCCCGTTTGGCGAGCGAAGGGAAAAAGGTGTTCAGGGCAGAGGGTCGCCTGTTTAAAATGACCGCGCGACGGTTAGGCTTTTGGATGCTTTGAAGAGTATGCCCCCGATTGTTGAAGTCCAAAACGTGAGCAAATCCTACCGCCGGGGGGACCGGCGGGTGGCGGTGCTGCAGGATATCACCCTGGACGTCCAGGAAGGGGAGTTCCTGGCTCTCATGGGGCCCTCCGGGTCCGGGAAGAGCACGCTCCTCAACCTGATTGCCGGCCTCGACCAGGTGGACAGCGGAACCATCACCGTGGGGGGCGTGGATATCACTTCCCTCTCGGAAAGCGAGCTGGCGGCCTGGCGGGCCACCCATGTGGGTTTCATTTTCCAGTTTTATAATCTGATTCCGGTCCTGACCGCCTTCGAAAACGTGGAACTTCCCCTCCTCCTCACCGGCTTGTCGCGGGCGGAGAGGAGGGAACACGTGGAGCTGTGCCTCCGGGTGGTGAATCTGGAGGCGCGGATGGATCACCGCCCACCCCACCTCTCCGGGGGAGAGCAACAGAGAGTCGCCATTGCCCGGGCCATCGTGACCGATCCGACGATTCTGGTCGCGGACGAGCCCACGGGAGACCTGGACCGGGTTTCCGCGGAGGAAGTCCTGAACCTGCTGGAAAGGCTGAACCGGGAGTCCCAAAAGACCATCATCATGGTCACCCATGACCCGCGGGCGGCCAAGAAGGCAGTGGTCATCCGTCACCTGGACAAGGGATTCTTGAACCATGTTCATTCTCAAACTCCTGTTTAAGAATGCCTTCCGGCACAAGCTGCGCACCTTGCTGACCCTCCTCAGCATCGCCATCGCCATCATGGCCTTCGGCCTCCTCCGCACGGTGGTGAGCGCCTGGTATTCGGGGGTGGAAACCTCCTCGGCCAGCCGCTTGATCACCCGAAACGCCGTATCCCTCATCTTTCCCCTTCCCCTGGCCTACAAGGATCGGATCCGCCAGGTCGAGGGAGTCACCACCGTATCCTTCGGAAACTGGTTCGGCGGGATTTACATCGACCGGAAGAATTTCTTTCCCAATTTTGCGGTGGATCCCAAGACCTACCTGGGCCTGTACCCCGAATTTATCCTCTCCCCGGAGCAGCGCCAGGCTTTCCTGCGCGACCGGAAAGGGGCGGCGGCGGGGAAGAAACTGGCCGAAAGGTTCAAGTGGAAGATCGGGGATTTGATCACCCTGCAGGGAACCATCTTCCCGGGCAACTGGGAGTTCGTCCTCCGGGGGATATACCGGGGGAGGGATGAAAACGTGGACGAGACGCAGTTTTTCTTCCACTGGGACTACTTGAACGAGACCCTGAGGAAGACGGTCCCCTCCCGGGCGGACCGGGTAGGATTTTACATGATCGGGGTGGACCACCCCAACAATTCTCCGATCGTGGTCCAGGCGATCGATCGGACCTTCAAAAACTCCCTGGCCGAGACCCTCACCGAGACGGAGAAGGCCTTCACCCTTTCCTTCATCTCCATGTCGGAGGCCATCATCGTGGCCATCCAGATCGTTTCCTTCGTGGTCATCGGGATCATCGCCGCGGTGGTGGCCAACACCATGTCCATGGCGGCACGGGAGCGGATGTGGGAGTATGCCGTGTTCAAGACCCTGGGGTTCGGGGGCCGGCATATCGCCGGGCTCATCCTGGGAGAATCCCTGCTGATCACCCTGATGGGGTGCGCCCTGGGGATGGCCATTACCTTTCCCGCGGCGTATATTTTCAAGAAGACGGTTCCCCTGTACCTGCCGGTCTTCCAGGTGGAGGAAGCGACTTTAACCCTGGACCTGATCGCCTCCCTCGGGGTGGGGATTCTTTCCGCCCTCCTTCCCGCCTGGCGGGCGATTCAGGTTCGCATCGCCGACGGCCTACGGAGGGTCGGCTGAATGGGACTGCCTCTTTCCTACAGCATCCGCAACCTCTGGACCCGACGCCTCACGACGATTCTCGCCGCTTCCGGCATGGCCCTGGTGGTTTTTGTCTTTACCGCCATCCTCATGATGGCCGAAGGTCTGAAGAAAACCCTGGTGGAAACCGGCTCCCCGGATAATGTCGTGGTCCTGCGCAAGGGCTCCTCTTCGGAAGTGCAGAGCGGGGTGGAGCGGATAAAGGCCTCCATCATCGAGACCCAGCCGGAAGTGGCCGTCGGGGCCGACGGGCGGCGCCTTCTGGCCAAAGAGGCGGTGGTGCTCATCAGCCTCCCCAAGCGGGAAAACAACAAGACCGTCTCCAACGTGGTAGTCCGGGGAATCGGGGAAAGTTCCCTGGCCCTTCGCCCGCAGATGAAGATGGTCCAGGGCAGGATCCCCCGACCCGGTTTACCGGAGATCATGGCCGGCCAGAAGATCGCGGAGCGGTTCCAGGGAGGGGGCCTGGGAGAGACGCTGCGCTTCGGCCTGCGGGACTGGACCGTGGTGGGAGTGTTCGACGCGGGCAATACGGGATTCAGTTCGGAGATCTGGGGGGATGCGGACCAGCTGATGCAGGCCTTCCGCCGACCGGTCTACTCCGCGGTCATCTTCAAGCTCCATGACCCGGGCGAATTTCTCCCCCTCAAGCGGCGCATCGAAACCGACCCCCGCCTGAACCTGGAGGCCAAGCGGGAGAACCGGTATTATGCCGAGCAATCGGAGATCATGTCCAAGTTTCTGAACATTCTGGGGCTTTCCCTCACCATCATCTTTTCCTTCGGGGCCATGCTGGGAGCCATGATCACCATGTACTCCTCGGTGGCCAACCGGACCAGCGAGATCGGGACCCTCCGCGCTCTCGGATTCCAGCGGGGGAGCATCCTGCGGGCATTTCTCTACGAGTCCCTCTTCCTCGGTCTGATCGGGGGCTGTACGGGGGTTTTCCTGGCTTCCTTCATGCAGCTCATCACCATTTCCACCATGAACTTCCAGACCTTTTCCGAGCTGGCCTTCTCCTTCGCCCTGACGTGGGAGATCGCCTGGAAGGCCATCGCCTTTTCATTGGTCATGGGCTTCGTGGGCGGCTTCCTCCCCTCCCTCCGGGCCTCGAGAATGAACATCGTGGAGGCGCTGCGAGCACAGTAATGAAGGCGGGGCCAGCCTGCCCCCCTTCGCTTTTCGCCGAGTTGGCGTAAGGCCGATTGAATTTCAGGCGTTGCCCGGCCAGGAAGTCCCGCCATTGGCGGGATTGCGCGCAAAAACCATGAGGCGCGTTTCATTTCTTGGACCGGGCGGGCAATTTAAATGCGGAATGCCGATTGCGGAATGCGGAATGGAAAAAAAGAAGTAAAAATTCCGAATTCCACATTCCGAATTCCGAATTGGGTAACGCCCGATGGGCCCGCCTGCAAATTGCGGAATGGCGATTGCGGAATGCGGATTGAAAAAGAAAATCAAAAAAATCCGAAATCCGAAATCCGAAATCCGCAATCCAAAATAACTGGCCGATGCTTTTTCCGCGCAACACCCTTGCTTCCTGGCCACAAGATAGCCTTTTGGCAGAAACAAAATCACAAAAGTAAAGATGGGCAGGCCGCGTCAGGTCTTGAATTATCACTTTTTTTGCGGTAAGAGTTGAGATAATGGGCAGACCGCCTGCTTCGGATAGGAGGATAAGCTGTCCGAAATCGCCGACATTTTAGCTCTTCACGGCACGACGATCAGCAGGATTATCGGTCGCCAGATGAAAAAGCAATCATTCAAGAGCTGACCCCGGGAAGGGGGAAGGGAAAGGTACGAACCATGGAAGAAAGGAATGGAAAAGGGTCCGGGACGAACACCGCTCCCGGGCACGACCTTACCCGCATGACGCTGAAGGTTCTTTTGATCGGGATTCTCATCGTGGGCAACTTCTGGATCCTGCGGCCCTTCCTGCCCTCATTATTATGGGCGGTCATGATCGTTGTGGCCACCTGGCCGCTCATGCTGGGAGTGCAGGCACGGCTTTGGGGCAGACGTGGACTCGCCGTGACGGTGATGACGTTGGCCCTGCTGCTGGTTTTTATCGTCCCCTTCTCCCTTGCCGTGGGAACCATCGTGGAGAACGCGGACCAGATCGCCGACTGGGCTAAGTCTTTGAGAAAGCTGGCCCTGGCGGCGCCGCCCGACTGGGTGGGGAGCATTCCCCTGGCCGGCCCGAAACTCTCGGCGGCATGGCAGGAGATCGCCTCTGCCGGTCAGGAGGGCTTATTGGCCCGTCTGACGCCTTACGCCGGCAAGCTGGTGCAGTGGTTCGCAGCCCAGGCCGGCAGTGTGGGCATGATGGTGGTTCAATTCCTGCTCACCGTGGGGATCGCCGCGATCCTCTACTCGAAGGGAGAGACAATAGCCGAGGGGTTGCTCCGCTTTGTCCGGCGGCTTGGCGGACCCCGGGGAGAGGAAGCCGTGACCCTTGCCGGGAAGGCGGTGCGGGGCGTGGCCCTCGGTATCGTGGTCACCGCGCTGGTCCAGTCGACCCTCGGCGGCATCGGCCTGGCGGTGGCGGGGGTTCCGGCCCCGGCGCTTCTGAGCGCCATCATGTTCATGCTCTGCGTAGCCCAAATAGGGGCCGGGGTGGTCCTGATCCCTGCGGTGATCTGGCTATACTGGAGCGGGCACAACGTATGGGGTACCGTTCTCCTCGTGGTGACGATCTTGGTTTTGAGCCTGGACAATTTCCTGCGTCCCATGCTCATCAAAAAAGGCGCCGACCTGCCGCTGTTCCTGATCTTTGCAGGGGTGATCGGCGGCCTCATCGCCTTCGGGATCATCGGAATCTTCATCGGGCCGGTGGTGCTGGCCGTCACCTACAGGCTGCTCGAAGCGTGGGTCGAAGGGGGAATTAACGGGGCCGGGACGGAGACCACCGACAGGGCTTAAGGAAACTCGCATCGGATCTCGCGGCCCAAGACGCAGGACTCATTCCCTTCCCATGGATCCGGCAGCCTGGTATTCGGGAAGGAAGAGGAATATGAGCTTCGGCCGCCAGTCTTTGTGGCGGGAAAAAGGGAATGGCGGGGCGAACCGAAAACTTTTATAATAAATGATATTTCCCAGGGCCTTATTTAGGACACTTGCCCTGGCATGTAAAACCAGTTCGGAAAGGAGAAGGAAATGGATGGCAAGAAGAGAAAGATCGTTCAGTTTTTTGCGGTCGCGGCGGTTTTCGGGTTTCTTTTGGGGGGGTGCGCTTCCGATGGCACTCTTTCCACTCAAAAAATATCGGCGGGGGATAGGGCCATCATGGACGCCAAGGTCAGCAACGCCTCCCTGAATGCCCCCTCGGAGCTGAACTCGGCGGAGGGAAAACTGGTTCAGGCCAGGGAAGCCTTGGCCAAGAAAGAGTACGAGAAAGCCACCCGCCTGGCGGAGCAGGCCTCGATCGACGCGGAATATGCGCGCGCGAAAGCCTCCACCGCGAAAACCAAGAAAACGGCGGAAGAGATGCGGAAAAACATCGATGACCTGCGCCAGGAAATTGAGCGCCTCCCCCAAAAGTAACTCGAAAAGGAGGAAACAAACCATGAACCATATAATTTTTAGATGGATGAAAAGAAGTTTCGCACTGCTGATCCCGGTCCTTTTCCTGATCGCGGGATGCGCCAACTCCCAGCAGGAGATGGTGGCCAAGGACCAATTGGAGCGCGCCCGCTCCGCCTATATGCAGGCCAAGTCGAACCGGAATGTGGAGGCTTTGGCCCCGCTTCCCTTTGCCGACGCCGGCAAAGCCATGCAGGCCGCGGAGCAGGCCAAGGGCGCGGTAGAGATGGAGCAATTGGGCTACATTGCCGAGAAGAAGTCCCTCATCGCCATGACTACAGCTGAGGGGAAAATGGCGGAAAACGAGATCGAGAAGCTGAACCGGGATACGGCCAATATCATCGCCGAGAAGCGGACGCAGGAAGCCAGAGTGGCCCAGAAGGAAGCGGAAAATGCCAGGCTTCTGGCCATGACCGAAGCGGAGCGGGCGGCCAAGGCCAAAAAGGAAGCCGAGGAGGCTCGGTCGCTGGCCGCGGCGGAAACGGAGCAAGCGACCAGGGCCAAAGCGGAGGCGGAACAGGCAAGAATGGCGGCCCGGGCGGAAGCGGAGCGGGCGGCCAGGGCCAAATCCGCGGCGGATCAGCTCATGAGAGAACTTTCCGACCTTAAGGCCAAGCAGACCGAGCGCGGGATCGTATTGACCATCGGGGACGTTCTCTTCGCCACGGGGAAGGCCGATCTGTCTTCCGATGCCCTGCGCAGCGTGGATAAACTGGCGGATTTCCTGCAGAAGTATCCCAACCGCAATGTGCTGATCGAAGGCCATACCGACAGCGTCGGCAGCGACGAATTTAACCTGACCCTTTCCCAGAAGCGGGCCGATTCGGTGAAAGAAACCCTGACCTCCAGGGGGATTGGCGAAGGACGGATTGCCACCAAGGGGTATGGGAAGAAGTATCCCGTGGCCAGCAACGATACCGCGGCCGGCAAGCAGCAGAACCGGCGGGTGGAAGTGATTATCCTGAATGAAGGGGTCAAGGCCGAGACCCAGTTCCGGCAGTAGAAAGATTGAATTCCAGAGTCCGAAGAAAATCGAGGGCCGGGGGGGAAAGATGAAGAGGACCATACTGGCGTTGACCCTTCTATTCTCTCTGCTTTCATCGCCTCTTTTCGCCCAGGTCAGTCAGGAATTTGAAAAGACCCGGGAGGAGATGCAGAGACAGAAGGACGCGGTGATTGCCGCGGACATGAAGCTGACGGAGCAGGAGAGCAAGGCCTTCTGGCCTTTATACCAGGAATACCAGGGGGCCCTGCGCAAGCTGCAGGACCGGTCCATCAAGCTCCTGGCCGAATACGCCCAAGAGAGGGAAAACGAGACCTTCACGGATCAGAAAGCCAGGGCCCTGCTGGATGAATATCTGGATATCGAGCGGGAAGATCTTTGGCTGAAGAGGGCCTATCTGGGAAAGTTCGGCAGGATCCTGCCGGCCAAAAAAGTCATGAGGTATTTCCAGATGGAGAACAAGATCTCGGCCATGGTCAACTACCAAATGATCCAAGGAATGCCACTGGCGAAATGAAGATCGGGCATTTCCCCGAATTTTGGAGCGCTTATCCTTCTTGGGGATTGCCAGGAGGTCCACCGTGAGATGGAAACGAATCGCCGGCCTGGTCGGCCTGCTGATCGTCGCCTTGGTCGTAATCCTCTACGTTATCGTGACCACCTACGACTTCAATAAACTAAAGCCCAGGATCGTACAGGCAGTCCGGGATGCCACGGGCCGGGAACTCACCCTGGGTGGAGACTTCAAGGTGCGGTTCGGACTCTCTCCCTCCGCCTCGGTGAAAAGGGTAACCTTCCAGAATGCGCCCTGGGGATCGCGGCCGGAGATGGTCCGGGTGAAGAGCCTGGAAATCCAGGTTTCCCTGCTGCCCCTGATCCGGGGGGAGATTGAATTCAAACGGCTTATCCTCGTCGAGCCGGACATATGGATTGAAACCGATCCCGCGGGAAAATCGAACCTGGAGTTTAAACCTCCGGAGAAGCCCAAGGCCGAGGAGAAAAAGGCGGAAGACAGAACCACCGCCCTTCCCCCCCTGATTTTTGAAGAGGTCCGGATTGAAAAGGGAGTCCTGACCTATCGCGACGGGAAAAAAGGGAAGACCCAGACCCTGAACCTTGACCACCTCGCCGCAGCCATTCCGGGAGGAGAAAAACCTGCCGATTTGCATTTGCAGGGTTCCTTTAACGGTCGAAAATTCGAAGTGAAAGGGACGACGGGACCCATCCGTGATCTCTTCTCGCCGCAGAAGCCATGGCCCTTGAACCTGACGGCCAAATTGGCCGAGGCGACCCTCGGGGCCGAGGGCAGCATCCGGGAGCCGCTGAAGGGCAAGGGGTTGGACCTGGCGGTCCGGGCCGAGGGCCCATCGATTCGGGGGACGGCTGAATTCGCCGGATTGAGCGACGTTCCCGAACTGGGGGCTTATAAGGTTTCGGCCCGGATCAAGGATCTGCCGGGAAAAATCGCCATCTCGGACCTCAAGGCCCAGATCGGCGAAAGCGACGTCTCCGGTTCGGTGGAAGTGAACCTTTCCGGCCCGCGCCCTGGGATCGGGGCCAACCTCTCCTCTTCCAAACTGGACCTGCGGCCCCTTTTCCCGCCAAAGGACAAGAAGGCATTGCCGACAACCCCATCGGCCAGACCGGCGGCCACCGGGAAGGAAAAGGTCTTTCCTTCTCAACCTTTGCCCCTGGACGGGCTGAAGGCTCTGGATGGGGAGGTGAAAATTCAGGCGGGACAGATCCTCGGCCTTCCGATGACGATTCAGAAGTTCAACGCCCGGGTCCTCCTGCAAGACGGAAACCTTCTGGCGAAGCCCTTTCAAATGGCCGTGAGCGAAGGGTCTCTCAGCGGCCTTTTTAATCTGCGCACCCAGGGGAAAGAACCCTCCTTCAACTGTGATTTCAAGCTGGAACAGCTCGATGTGGCCTCGCTGCTCAAAGACCTGGGAACCCAGCAGGTCCTGGAGGGAAAGGTCAGCGCCGAAGTGGACCTGAACGGGAAGGGCAGGTCCATCGCCGAATGGATGGGGGGCCTCAACGGGAGGACCTTCGTGACCATGGGGAAAGGCCGGCTCAACAACAAATACCTGAACCTCATCGGGGCCGACATGGCCGAAAGCATCCTGCGGCTGGTCAACCCTTTCAAGAAAGGGGAGGATTTCACCCCGGTCAATTGCCTCGTGAACGGGTTTGACATTCAGAATGGCTTGGCCGTCTGCAAGGCCTTGGTCCTCGATACCCAGGTGATGAGCGTCATGGGAGAGGGGAATGTCAACCTGAAGGAGGAGAGGCTCAACCTGTCCATCCACCCAACTCCCAAGGAAGGGTTGGGGGCGGGAGGACTGGGAAAGATCAGCCTGAGCCTGGGCGAATTGACCAAATCCTTCAAACTGGGGGGAACCCTGGCCAAGCCTTCCCTGGCCATCGATACCACCCAAGCCCTGGTCACCGCCGGCAAAGCCGTAGGGGGTATGGCCCTGTTCGGCCCGGCTGGAATCCTGGGAGCACTGGCCAGCCCCACCCCGGGAGATCCCAACCCCTGCCTGACCGCCCTGGAGAAGGTTAAAGCGGGGAAAACCCAGCCGGGAGAGAAAGCGGAGAAAAAACCAGGGGAAGGCAAGAAGAATCTTGAAGACGTAGGAAAGGGCGTTGGCCAGGAACTCAAAAAACTGTTTGGGAAATAGGCCCTTTCTTCCAAGAATAGCCCGGCCTGTTTGCACGGCAGCGGGCGGAGAAAACGGACGCCGGGGAGGCGGCCCAGGCCATCGCCCTCACCGGTTATGAGCTTTTGAACAACCCTGCCAAGGTGAAAGAAATCCAGGCAAAGTTCATGGAGCTTAAAGCCGAGGAAGGAAAGGAAGAGACCAGATATGAAAGTCACCATTCGGGAAGACCTCGACCCGGATGTTGATTTTTATTACCGCCGCCAGTTCGAAATATATCACGAGCCCTACCTGATCTGGGACTGGGATACCTGGGAGGCGGTCATTGCCGCCTGTACCGTTTACCGGATCGAAGTTGACGGAGAATACGCGGGGGACGTCATCCTGGAGGGGCGGGGAAAGGGTCGAAAGTACATCGTGGACTTCGGCCTTCTACCCGAGTTTCAGGGGAAAGGAGTCGGAAAAGCGGTTCTGGCAGAAGTCAAGAAAATGGGCCAGAAGCTTACCGCCGTCACCCGGAACGAAGTCCTTGGCTTTTTCCTGAAATCCGGCTTTGTTCTGACCAAAACGATTAAAAATTATTATCACCCGGGGGTGGATGGATATTTCATTGCTTTCGGCGAGTGACGGCCCTGAAATGCGAAATATATCAATTGCGGATTGCGAATTGCAGAATGGGGAACGCAGAAGGTCGAATGCGCCCTGAACAGGTAGAGTTCACGGAGGAAGCGGGACGGTGGTTGAAAAGAAAATCACTATTGAAAGGGTATTCTGGTGCGCCCGCTGCACCATTTTGGGGGGTAACCATTTCGCTGGCAAATCGTTATGCCAGTTTTTGGGAAGCGGGTAATTCGGATTAACATATATAAGTTGCGTTTGCACCAACGTCCCCCTCGCCACTTTATTCGGAATTTTTAGGACCCGTGCACTATTGACATACTTCCAGCACGTGAGTAATATTTATCATGCCGACAGTGCTCCAAATCGGCCCGTATCGATTCTACTTTTACAGTCATGACTTGATTAGCGAGCCGCCTCACGTGCACGTTGACCGAGATGAATTTTCAGCCAAGTTCTGGCTCGACCGGGTAGCGCTCGCCAGAAACTTGGGATTCAGCGCAAGTGAATTGCGCAAAATCGAGAGAATACTGGGAGCGCATCAATCCGAACTGCTTGAGAGGTGGGATGAAGAATATGGACGTACATCCTGGTGAGCGAGTTAAGGACGTCCGATGCACAAAGGACTCACTGCGCGTCGACCTTCTTGACGGGCGGACGATTATCGTGCCGCTCGCATGGTATCCACGGCTGCTTCATGCAACGCCGCGGCAAAGAGCGAACTGGAAGACGGCAGGCGGGGGATATGGAATTCACTGGCCTGAAATAGATGAGGATTTGAGCGTGGAGGGATTACTGCGCGGTTTGCCCGCACCGCGAGTCAGTATTCAGGCAACGGCGAAAGCAATATGATCAGAATTATCACGCTTTATGAACCAGACCCGGGCCTATGGTTGGACTTCAGGGTTAGGAAGTAAAGTCAGTGAAGTGAGCAGATATGAAGGAAATAATGATTGAAACGGAGGTTACGTACACCTTGAAACTGGGTGGAAAATTCTATATTATTGAACATGTGCCAGCCCGGCTGTGCCAGGAGACGGTGGAACAATTCACCTGGTACCAAAAAACCTATGACCTATAACCTATAACCTGCTTTTATCATTGCTTTCTCCTTTTCAACCATAGGAGGGGCTTTATGAGACTTCCTAAACCCCGTTTCTAAATCAGAGGCGGGGTTCTTGTTCTTCACGGGCTGGGAAAGAGCACGGTTTTAAAAGAAGGAAAGGAGTTCAACAATGTCGATTGTCGAAAAGATCCTTGACCAACTGAAGTCTATGCCGGCATCGATTCAAGCCGAAGTTCTGGATTTCGTTGAATATATAAAATTGAAAGAGAGCCGCAAAGGGGAGCATGGTGAGTGGTCAGAGTTTTCTCTTGATTCCGCGATGAGAGGAATTAAAGAGGAACCTTCCCCCTACCGGATTGAAGACATCAAAGAAAGAATTTAATGATTCGGGAAGGACAAATAGTGCTCTTTAGATTCCCTTTCACGAACCAGGCAGAGGGGAAGTTACGCCCCGCGCTGGTCATTCGTAAAGTAACAGGCCCCTATGACGACTGGTTAATATGCATGATTTCATCTCAACTGTCACAACAGATGGTGGGATTCGATGAAATTCTGGCTGAGGAAAACGATGATTTCATCCGATCTGGGCTGAGGCAAGGCAGCGTCATCAGGATCGGCCGTCTGGCAGTTGTACAAAAAAATATTTTGCTGGGTGCCATTGGAGAAATAAGCCCTGAACGGCTGGAGCAGATTAAGAAAAAATTGTCAGATTGGCTTCTCGGCGGATAACAACTTCCGTTTGATTTTTTAAAGATTTAATGGTGATGGTCTCGTAAAAAGTCGCAATTCCATAGAATTCGTCATTCCGGCGAAAGCCGGAATCCAGTTATTTCAAGATATTCTGGACCCCGGCTTTCGCCGGGGTGACGCTCCAAGAGACTTTTTACGAGATCATCAATGGTGACCATTCATCAAAAATAGGGATTTATAGCTCATCAACCTGAAGGCTTTCTCCTTTGTATTTTTTTGCTTAATCGCTATGCGCTATGCTCCATGCGCTCTGCGGTTGTGAGGAGGGGCTTTATGAGACGCTCCCAACCCCGTTTCTAAACCATCAGAATAGAAAACCTCCGCGGGGATACGTCGATTTAATTGCTATGACAAGCAGGAAAGATGAGGGCGGTTAAGGAGGGATAAAAATGGTCTACAAAATTTTGGGAATTCTTTGTTTTCTTTTCCTTTTCTGGGGTTGCGCCTTCGACCTGGCCCACGTTTCTTACAAGCCGGCTCAATTCAAACCTGAGCCTGAACCCCGTATAACTCTCATCATGAAAGACGCGGTCAAGGTTGAGCAAGCACCATGCGGGTATGCACGAACTCTGCTTAAAGGCACCAGATGGGATTTGATTGGGACGATCCCTGAAGGGGAGGTGTACAAACCAAAGGATCAGGTGTTGACCGTCGAATGCTCGCATGTCCACGAAGCCTACTTGGTCGTTTCTGGTGGGGCCTTAATCGGTTTTTATTTGCCTGTGGAAAAGGGATTTGTGCCTATTTCGCCAACAATCAAGCTTCCTATCGATTGAAGGAAGAAAGGAGGGAAAGGTTCATGAAAACCCTGGTGAAGGTCTTATTGTTAACCCTGATGGTTTGCGGTATTGCCTCCTGCGCCACCTCTGGCCCGAAGTTTACTGAAATGAATGTAGCGAAAATTTCCCAAGATCCTGGACAGGGAAGAATTTTCTTCTATCGGCCCTCATCGATGGGAGCGGCAATCCGCCCTGACATTCTGCTCAATAATGAAAAAGTGGGAGAAGCGATATCCTGGGGCTTTTTCTATGTGGACCGGCCATCCGGGGACTATACAGTGGTCACTTCTACAGAAGTGACCCGGAAATGTAGTTTTGTTTTAGATAAGGGTCAAACCCGATACATTCGCATGGCCATTAGCATGGGGTTTTTTGCAGGCCATGTGTATGGCGAGTTGGTGGACGAACCGGCCGCCATTGAGGAACTCAAAGGGTGTAGGTACATAGGTAAATGAGCTGCAGCCGACCGTTTGGAGTCAGGAACAGATTTGGGTGTTGAAATTGCTTGGCGGTTTGGGGGAGAAAACTTGCTTTAGAAACAAAGCACTTTCTGCATGAACGTCCCCTCTCCTAAATTTATCTTGTACGGAATTGGGGTCAGTCTTTAAGGATAGAAAGGGAGAGGGTTCGGATGCGAAACTTACACAGGCGAGGAACCGACTCAATCTTTAAGTCTGGTTCCCAACACTTGGGAAAATTTGATTCGCAATTCGAAATTCACAAAAGTTATTTAGTTATGCCTGACCCCATTCCATGACCCCGTTCCCACGGGTCGGACCGGGGTAATGATTTGATAAGATAAAAGGAGACCTGGAAAAAAGTGGTTTTCAGGCCTTAAACGGGGGAAGGCTAGGGCGGGGGTGGGATTGGCGTAATCATCAACTCTGACTCTGTTTCCCCCCCTTTTTCTCTCGCCAAAAATGAACTCTCCCGTGACCATTGCCCTCCCCATTTTTTTTGATACAATAGATATAGAAGGCCCTCAGAAAATGAGCCAAACAGATTCGACCCCCCGATTCATCATCCAAGTGGAGCGGCCGGGCGAGAAAATCGACCTGGCCAAGATCCATGCGCTGCTCGAAGGCACCGGTGTTCAGCTCGACGACGACTACGGTCCTATTCTGGTTAACCCCAAACTCGGCAGGTATGTCGTACGCGGGACCGCCACAACCCAGGCGCGCGCCAAGGCCGAACAGATCCAGGGCGTTCGTTTCTTTCCGGATATTCGCCAGCAGCCCATGTAACCGCAATACGGCCGCGGGATCGCCAGGGCACAGGTCAAAGAGGTTTTCGTTAACCCATTCGAAGAAAGGAGGAGAAACATGCTTCGACGCATCGTATTGGTCCGTAGCCATGAACCCTTGGCGGATGGATGGACGGCCCGGTCGTTCGGACCGGCGGGTTCGCACCTCGCCACCACCATCAAAGTCAGCGGCATGCAGCTGGACGAGAAATACCATCCCGTGCGCGTGACCGGGCGGATGGGTTTGCCCGCAGAACGCCCGACGGCTTTGGGCTTTAATTATGCCCGCGTCGGGCCGGTGACCAATTACGCCGTGCGTTCCGAGTTCGACGACGAAGAGGCCATCGAACGGCTGCGCCATGATCGGCGCGAGGAAGTGGTCGGGGTTTATGCCGACCCCACGGTTTCGACCTTCGCCAGGCCATACTGCGGAGGCGCCCCGGTGGGCAACGACAAAGATGTGGCCCAAAAGCTGGGGGTCGCGGCCCTACGGCGAGCAGGGCTCACGGGCCGGGGGGTCCGCGTGGCGGTGATGGATACCGGGATTGACGGTCGTCGCATTCCAGTGGAAGGAGGCTGGGCGCCCGTCCCCGGGTATGTGCCGGGCTCAACCCCCCCTGATCATGGGACGATGTGCGCCTATGACGTGCGCATCGCTGCGCCCGAGACGCGCATTTTGGACTATGCCCTGCTCCAGTCCCGGGGAGAGACTTGGACCGCGTTCCTGTCCGATGGGATCG
>Ga0315294_10001405_pt1 | contig 26109 bp, 29 predicted proteins | sample YL17G13_40_MG_FD_203626 | JGI IMG/M metagenome (GOLD analysis project Ga0315294, IMG submission 203626) | Sediment microbial communities from Yellowstone Lake, YNP, Wyoming, USA - YL17G13_40 | ecosystem: Environmental > Aquatic > Freshwater > Lake > Sediment | place: USA: Wyoming | collected... | reverse complement strand
TGCCGTTCTGTGTCGGCTTCGCCCGGGTCCGACTCCGAGCCGTGGACGGCCGGATCCGCCGACTCCGGAGTGCCCGTGTCGGCATATTGGTCGTCGCGGGCAGTACTCTTCGTCGTCGCCGGAGCCGTCTCGGGGGCAGGCGAGTCCAAAGGGTCGGGGCGGGCCCAGCCCTGGGCGCTCTCGGCGGGTCTGCTCGGTGGGGACGAGGGCGGCCCGCGGCCATCCACCCACTGGGCGCGGTACTCCACCGCCGGCATGGCCGGGATGCCCATCGTCGCCGTCATGGCCGCAATGCCCTGCACACGCGCCTCCTCAGACGCTCACGTGACCAACGAGCAGAGCAAGAACCGTGCCACCCCTGCCCAATGGAAGACGCAGCGTGGCTTATCTCCTTGCGTTTACAAGACTTACGGGCGGCGCATCTCGCCGTCGGCCACGGCGTTTCGCCAGTCGGCCCGCCCGGCCAAGCGGAAGAACCCTCCGACGACCGGAAGAACCTTCCGCGCCGGGGGGCCGGCCGGTGCCGCACCGGTCCGGTCCCGCCCACAGGCTGAGGCTGTCGCACCCGCACCCGGGTTGATGCCGCCGGCGCCGCCCGGCGGCGCGCGGCCGGTTGCCGCGGCGGCCTGCCCCCACTTTTTTTGACCGTCCGATAAGTTCCTCTAAAGATGCGATTCCCGCTAAGTCGAAAACGCATGTAAATCGACACTTCCGGACCGCCAGTGGCTGCGTATGAGGTCCACAGGCGATACATCGCTGACAGTCACCTGACACACCATACGTGGGCTGACAGGCTCGCGACACCTCCAACCTGAGGACTTGGCAAGGCACGGACGAGACGTGCACATCCTGGAAAGGGAGCGGCTTTCATGGGGGGATGTTCGCCGGTAAGGCTTGGGGGCATTGTCGTCCTGGGAGAGGCGCCGGCCGCGGACTCCTGCCCGTTGCGGCATTTGGGCGGCACGCTCGTCCCGGTCGGCACGGCGGCCGAGGCCGCTCGGGCGGCCGCGGAGGGGACCACCGACCTGGTGGTCATCCGCGACACCGTCGAGACAGCCGAGGGGCTGGTTGCCCTCGAGAGGGTACGCGAGGTTGCCCCAGGGGTGCCCGTGGTGGTCCTCTCGGGTGGCCAGGACGCCCGGCGGGAGGCGCTCTTCTTGCGCGAGGGGGCCAGCGCGTGTCTGAGGGCGCCGCTCGACAAGGTCGGCCTGGAGCGGATTCAGGCCTTGGCGGCGACCGCTGACATCCGGGCCCGGTGGGACCGCTTCTTCGAGCCGGCGTGCCCCCGGGGCGTTCCGATGGTCGGGCGGAGCGAGGGGATGCGGCGGACCCTCGAGACGATCCGACGGGTGGCCGAGAGCCCCTGCAACCCCGTCCTCATCGTCGGCGAGACGGGAACCGGCAAGGAACTGGCCGCCCGCGCGGTCCACACCCTCCGCCGCGAGCACCCCGACACGTTCGTGGCGGTCAACTGCGCCACGCTGACCGCCAACCTGCTGGAAAGCGAGTTGTTCGGCCATGTGAAGGGGGCCTTCACGGGCGCCGATGGCGAGAAGAAGGGGCTGTTCGAGGTGGCGGGGTCCGGCACGCTCTTCCTCGACGAGATCAGCGAGATGCCTTCGGAACTCCAGGCGAAACTTCTGCGCGTCCTCCAGGAACGACGGTTCCGCAAGGTCGGGGGCATCGAGAGCATCCCGTGTCGGGCCACCATCATCGCGTCGAGCAACCGCGACCTGCGGGGTGCGGCACGGGAGGGCCGTTTCCGACGGGACCTGTACTACCGCCTGGCCGTGTTCCCGATCACCCTTCCCCCGCTTCGCACGCCGGAGCGCCGCGAGGACATCCCGCTGCTGGCGGAGTACTTCATCGAAGTCGTTGCCCCTTCGTGCCGCAGGCGAGCGCTCCGCCTGACCGAGGCCGCCCGCGAGCGCCTGGCGTGGCACGCGTGGCCGGGGAACGTCCGGGAACTGCGCAACGTCATCGAGCGGGCCCTGATCCTCGCCCGCAGCGACGAGATCGGCCCCGAAGACCTGCTGATCGAGGACGAGGCCCTGCTGCCGTCCGAGGAGGGTGGCGCCCGTCTGCCACAGGACGAGTTCTCGCTCGAGGCAGCCGAGCGGCTCTTCATCACGCGCGCCCTCCAGGAGACCGGTTGGCAGCGGACGCGGGCGGCCGCCCTCCTGGGCATCACCCGCGCCACGCTCCACGCCAAACTCAAACTGTACAAGATCAAGATCCCGGAGGGGGCGGGCCCCGTTGACGTGACCGCCTGCACCCGCGATCGGATCCCGCACATCCACGAAGCCGCCTCGTGACCCGTCCGAAGCGGCGCCTCGTTCTGCCGCACGCCGCCCCTGTGCCCCGCAGGACCCCGGCCGCCGTCACCCACGTTTGAAAACCGTACGCCCGCGCGAAAACCTGACGCCGCCGCCGCGCCAGCGCCGGGGACCGGAGCGGCCGTTTCACCCTTCCCGGCCCCGCGAGGGCCGTTGGCCCGCGGCCCAGCCCGGTTGGCACGCCCCTTGCAGACCGTCCCCGCGCACAGGGGTGCCCGGAACGGGCGCCGGGGGGACGCCCGTTCCGGGCCAGACAGCCCCCTGCGCGAGGGTATGCGCCAGCCGGGGAGACCCTTCGGCCGGGCCCCGAAACGCGGACAGGACCCATGGCAGACGAGCCCACATCGGCCGCCGGTGACGGGACGCCCCCGGTACCAGACCCGTCCGCGCTGGTGAACGACGGGCTGGCCACGGCCCTGCTGGCGGACGCCAAGCCCCACACGGCGCGCCGAATCATGCTGCTCGCGGCGGGCGCGCTGGTCGTGGCGGCGTCGGTCGCGGCCGTCTTCTGGCCGAAGGCCGGCGAGACGGTGTCCCCCCCTTCCACGCCGGCGGCGCCCACGAAAGTGGCAGCCGACCAGGTCCCGGAGCAACCCCGCCCGAGGCCACCGACCGGCGTCTCGTTGTCGGTGGCCGAGAAGGCCCGCGCCGAGGGGGACAGCGCCGCGGCCCTCGACTGCTACCGGCAATTGTTGGCGACCACGCGGTCCGAGACCGGCGAGGAGGACGCGGACCTCGTGGTGGACTTCCTCGTGTTGCGCCTGGCCCAGGCCCAACTGCGCTCGGGGCACAGCGCCGAGGCCCGGACGGAACTGGCGTCGCTCACGAAGAGCCGCTCCCCCGTCATCCGCGGGATGGCGTCGTTCCAGACGGCCCTTCTGGACCTGCGCGAGGGCCGGTACCTGATGGCCCGGATGCAAGCCTACCAGGCCCTGGCTGTGCTCAGCCTGGTCCCGGGCACAGGCAGCATCCAGTCGGCGTGCGACGTGCTGGTGGCGGAGTGCCTCTCGCGCAAGGCCCTGGCCTTCTTCAACCGGGAACGGGACCTGCCGGCCGCCGCGGACGTCGACCTGGACCCGTTCAGCAACCTCCGCAACGAAGAGGAACTCCGCGGGCTCCTCGCCGCCGGGACCCACGAACTGGCAGGGGCGGTCCTCGCCCCGAAACTCACCGTGGCCGCCAACACCAGGACGGGCCCGCGGTGGACGGTCACGTCGGCCGGCGCCCCGGTCGAGGAACTCCTAAACCGGTTGGCCGGCACGGCCGGGATCGAGATCGTGTGGCAGGGCCCGGACGCGGCGCGGGCCCGCCCGCTGTTCCTCTACGGCGAGAACCTCACCGACCAGCGGGTCATCGAGGTCGCCTGCGGCGCGGTGGGACTCCTGGTCCGGCTGAGCGGAACGCGGGCCGTGATCCACGATCCGGCGACGTGCGATTCGACGTCCGACCTCCAGGACATCGTGGTCCGCGAGGCGGGATCGGCCTGGCACCGGCTCTTCCTGCTGACGTCCGAGGCGGGGCAGTTCGCCTACGGGCACTTCGCCCTGGGCCTCTTGTGCGAGTGCCGCAACGACAAGCCCGGCGCGATGACCGAGTACGAACTTTTGGCCGAACGGTTTCCCCATTCGCCGCTGGCCCCCCTGGCCAGGCTGCGCAGCGCCGCGACCCGGATCGACCTGACCGACTACGCCGGCGCCCGCGACGAACTGCTCGAACTCCTCAACCGCCATCCCGACTTCTCCGCGACCGACGAGGTCTACCTCAGGCTGGGAAAGGCCACCATGGAGGCGGGCCTTTATGACGAGGCGATCGCAACGTTCAAGAAACTGTACGGCCTCGAACTGTCGGGGCCGAGCCGCCTCGGCGCCTGCCTCGGCGCGGGCACGTGCCTCTACCGCAAGGGAGACTACGCCGGGGCCGCCGAGTGGCTGAACCGTTACCTCGGCCTTGCTGCCGACCAGACCGGCGACGGGCCGGCCCAGGCGGCCCTGCTGCTGGGCCGGAGCGAAGGCGCCCGGGGCCGGCTCGACGAGGCCCGGACCGCCCTGCGGACGGGCCTGAAGTTCAAGCCGGCGCCGGCCTTGCGGACCGACATCCTCCTGGAACTGACCCGCACGCTGGTGAAGCAGGACGAGTTGGCCGCCGCCGTGACCGTCGTCGAGAGCCTCGACCGCAGCGCCACGTCCCCCGAGAAGGCCGACGAGGCCATTCTTCTGCGCGCCGAGATCCTGCGGGCCATCGGGCTGGCCGAGAAGGCCAAAATCCTCCTGAAGTCCGAACTCGGCTCGGCCGCCTCCCCCGAGGGCCGGACCCGCATGGTCCTCGAACTGGCCCGATGCCACGTCGACCTGGGCGAAATCGAGGAGGCCCGGCGGCGGCTGTCGGCCGTCTTCACGGAAGCCGGGACCGGACCCCTCGCCGGCGAGGCCGCCTGCGAACTGGCCGACGTCTGCCTCAAGGCCGGGCAGGCGTCCCACGCGGCCAGCGTGTGCCGGCACGTGCTCACGCTGCCGCTCTCCGATGACCTGCGGCGGCGCGTGTTCGAGGTGCTGGGGACGGCCTACCTGCGGATGCGCGACTACGACCGGGCGGCCCTTGCCCTGTCGGGCGTGCTGCCCCCGGCGGAAGGAGCGGCGACCCCATGAGACACCTGCCTCGACTGGCCCTGGGGTTGGCAAGCCTTGCCGCGGCGTCGCTCGCGGCGGCCGCCCCTCCCGACGACGTGGTGACCCGGGCCCGGCAAAACCGCCTCGAACTCCTGCGGTCCTTCGTGACTCCCCCGACAGGCGAATCGGCCGCCAGCGAACTCGAGGCTACCATCCAGCACATCCGCTCCCTCCAGGCACGGCCCAAGCCGAGCCCGCGCGACAGCGCGGCGCCGGGTTCGACGGGCGCGGCCCCATCGCCGGCGACCCCCGTCGACGTCGCGCCGCCCCGACCCAAGGCCGACACTCCCATCGTGACACCCGAGGACCTCGAGCGACTCCGGCGGCTGCCCGGCGACCGCATCGCCGACCCGCTCGCGCTGGCCGACGCCCTGTTCATGGCCGGCCACTACCGCGAGGCCTACGCCTTCTACGAGACGGCCCTCAAGGGGAACGGGAACGGGAAGGTCAAGGCCTGGGCCCTGTTCCAAATGGCCAACTGCCAGCGCGAGAGCGACCCCGCCGCCGGCATCGCGCTGTACGACCAGATCCTGAAGGACCACCCCGACTCGCCCTGGGCCCAGATCGCCAAGACGTACCGCGCCCTCGCGGAGGGGCGACTCGCGGCCCGACCGCCTGAAACCGAGGAACCGGCGCCGACGACGACTCCGGCGACGCCCGCGGCAGCGCCGCCCACACCGCCGGCGACGCCAGCCACGCCGAAGGCGGCACCAACCATACTGACGACAACGCCGCCGGCCACCCAAGGAAAGGCCCCATGACGGATTCGGTCCATCCGAACGTGCTCCTCGTCGGCTGCAACACGCCGACGACACGCCTCCTGCTGGAGGTCCTCGCGGCCCGCGGGATTCGCGGCACCGTGGCCCGCGACGTCAAGGCGGCCGGCGACCGAATCCCGCAGGACCGGTGGGACCTCGTCTTCGTCGAACTCGAAACGGCCGGCGGGGGCGGCCTGGCCGTCGTCGAGGAGGCCAAACGCCGCGAGCCCGAACTGCCCGTCGTCATGATCTCTGGCGAGGCGGCGGTCCCAACGGTCGTCCGGGCCCTCCGCGCGGGGTGCGGCGACTTCCTTACCCATCCCCTGAAGCGCCGAACCGTGGAGGAACTGCTCGACGCGCTCCTGCCGAACCGGGCCGTGCCGCTGGCAGCCGCTGCCGCCCCCGACGGCCGCGACCCCTGCCGCATCGTCGGCCGAAGCCCGGCCCTCCTCCAGGCCCTCACTCTCGCCCGGAAGGCCGCCCAGACGTCGCTGCCCATCGTCATCCTGGGCGAGAGCGGGACCGGCAAGGAACTGGTCGCCAACCTCATCCACCAGGGCAGCCGCCGCGCAGGCGGGCCCTACGTCCGCGTCAACTGCGCCGCCCTGAGCGACTCGCTCCTGGAGAGCGAACTCTTTGGCCACGAACGCGGCGCGTTCACGGGCGCCGTCATCGAACGCAAGGGCCGCTTCGAACTGGCCGACGGGGGGACCCTCCTGCTGGACGAGGTGACGGAGACGGGCCTGCGGCTCCAGGCCGAGTTGCTCCGCGTCCTGGACCAGCAGGACTTCGAGCGGGTCGGCGGGTCGAAGAGCCTCCGCGTCAACGTCCGGGTCATCAGTACGACGAACCGCGACCTTCCCGGCCTTGTCCACCAGGGACGCTTCCGGGCCGACCTGTACTACCGGCTGGCGGGGATGCTCGTGGCGGTGCCTCCCCTGCGCCAGCGCCCGGAGGACATCCCCCTGCTCACGTGGTACTTTGTCAACGAATACGCGCGGGAGGTGCGGCGGTCGATCACGGCGCTCGACCCCGACATGATGGACCTCTTCCAGCGGTACGACTGGCCGGGCAACGTGCGGCAACTGCGCAGCGCCGTGCGCACGGCCCTGGTTCTCGGGTCGGGCGACGTGCTCTCGCTGGCCGGGGCCCCGTGGCTTCGCGCGGAACTGGAAGCCTGCCTGCCCGTCACCGCCACGGGCCGTGCCGAGGTCGGAGCGGCAGGCAGGTCGGGGGGCACGGACGCCGGCCCAAGCCTCCGCCTGAGGGACGTCGAGCGCCACACGATCCTCAAGGCCCTGCGCGTCACCGGCAGCCACCAGGCCCGCGCCGCGAAACTCCTCGGCATCACGGACCGGACCCTGCGCGAGAAACTGCGCCGCTATCGCCAAGAGGGCGACGCGGACGCCACGGGAGACCGACTATGGCTCAAGGCACCGGCATAATCGAATACCTGGAGGCCGGCCTCCGCGCGACGACCCTGCGCCAGGCCGCCGTCGCCAACAACATCGCCAACATGGCGACGCCCGGCTACCGCCGCGCCGTCCTCCCGTTCGAGGGGGTTTTTGCCGACGCCATGGAGGCCGGCAAGCCCATCGACCCCCGGGAGGTGGCCGCCCGCATCCTCCGGCCCGCCACCGACCCGCTCAACGAGCACGGCAACGACGTCGAACTCGATCGCGAAGTAGCCGACCTAGTCAGGAACTCCGTCCTCTACAAGACGTACATGCGGGTCCTGAACCGCACGTACCGGCAGATGGAACTGGCGATCCAGACCTGATCGGGACCGCCGAGGAGCACAACGATGGGCGTCGACAACATCTCTCCGATGGTGGACATCGCCGTGTCGGGCCTCCGGGCCCAGTCGCTGCGGCTGAACCTGATCTCGGCCAACATCGCGAACGCCGAGACGACGCGGACGGAGACGGGCCAAGCCTACCGCCGTCAGGACGTCGTCCTGCGAACGACCCCCCAGGACCTCGGAGGCGTCAGGATCGTCCGCGTCGCGCAGGACCAGAGCGCCCTGCGCTCCGTCCTCCTGCCGGGCCACCCTGATGCCGACGCGAAAGGCTACGTCCAGATGCCCAACGTGCAACTGCCCGTCGAGATGATGAACCTCGTCTTCGCTTCCCGGGCCTATCAGGCCAACGTCGCCGTCCTGAAACGGTACCAGGACATGGTGGAAGCCACGATCGAACTGCTCCGCTAGCCGCAAGGAGATCCTATGAACGTCCAGGGACCCGGCGCGATCGCCACCCAGCCGCTCTTCCCCTCCATGCCCCGGCCGGCGACGGATGCGCCGCAGAAAGGCACGCCTACCGATTTCGGCGGCACGCTCGAGAAGGCCGTCGACGCCGTGAACCTCGACCAGCAGGAGTCGGCCGCCTCGGTGCGGCAACTCCTCAGCGGCGCCAGCCAGGACGTCCTGCCGGTCGTCCAGGCCGTCGCCCGGGCCGACATGAGTTTCAGGCTCCTCGTCGCCGTCCGCAACAAGGTGATCGAGGCCTACAAGCAGACGATGAACATGCAGGTGTAGCGGTCGCCAGCGTCATGCGCGACCGGTGAGGCGTGCGGCCTATGCTCCAGAACGCGGCGGAACTGTGGCGGCGGATGCGGTTCGGGCAGCGGATACTGCTCGTCACGGTGCTCCTGGCCTGCGCGGGGGCGGTCGCCGTCCTGGTCGGCTGGGCGCGCCAGCCCGAGATGGTCCTCCTGTACTCCGACCTTGCGCCGGAAGAAGCCGCGCGCATCGTCGAGAAGATCCGCGACCTCGGCATCGCCTACGAGGTCAAGGGGGGCGGCACCGCCGTCTACGTCCCTGTTGAGAGCAAGTACACCATCTGGCTCGAACTGGCCGGCGAGGGGCTCCCCAGCGGCGACAACCCCGGCTACCGCATCCTCGACGACGAGAAGATCGGCACCGGCCCCTTCACCCAGCGCATCAACTACACCCGCGCGATCGAGGGCGAACTCGCCAAGACCATCAGCCTCATCGAGGGCGTCGCCGGCGCCCGCATCCACATCGTGCGGCCGACGAGCAACCTGTTCCGCCAGGACCAGAAGGGGGCGACGGCTACGGTGGCCCTGCGCCTGCGGCCGGGCTGGCACCTGGCGCCCGGCGCGGTGGCGGCCATCGTCCACCTCGTCTCGAACAGCGTCGAGAACCTTCAGGCCCAGGACGTCGCCGTCATCGACAGCGCCGGCAGCCTCCTCTCGGGCGGCGCCGATGGCCCGATGGCCCGCGGCGTCGGCACCCTCTTCGACTACAAGAGCCAGGTCGAGGAGTACCTCGCCGCCAAGGCCGAGAAGATGCTCACGGCGGTCCTCGGACCCGGACGCGCCATCGTCCGGGTCGACGCCGTCATCGAGACCACCAGCCTCGACGAGACCGTGGAGAAATACGAGCCCGACGCGAAGGTCGCGACGAAGGAGGAACTCGTCACCAAGTCCGAGACGCCCGGCGCCGCAGGCGCGGGCGCCGGCGGTGCGGGCACCGAGGCCCCCGCGGGCAACCTGTCGAAGGAAGAGACCGTCACCACCGACTACCTCGTCAGCCGCACCGTCTCGAAGACCACCAGCATGCCCGGCAAGATCAGCGCGGTCTCGGTCTCGGCGTTCGTCGACCTCTCGGCTCCCGAGCCGGCGGCCGGGGACGCGGCGAAGCCGGCGGCCGGCGCCGAAGGCGGGGCCACACCGCCGCCGGCGGCCGCCGCGCCGACCCTCACGGTGGACGACGTCAAGAAGGTCATCCAGAACGCCCTCGGCCTGAAGGACGCCACCGGCCTGACGGTCGTGTCGGTGCCCTTCCGGCGGCCGGACGCCGCCGCCGCCGAACCCGAGGAGCCGGGCCTCTTCGCCAGCGCGCAGTTCTACATGGACCTGGCGCGCCACGGCTCGCTGGGGGTGCTCGTCGTCGGGGCGCTCCTGGTCCTGAAGATGTTCGGCGGCTCTAAGCGCCGGCCCGCCGCCCCGGCCGCCGGAGGCGAACTCCAGCCCGCGGGGCAGGGGTCGAGCGTCAACCTGCTCGCCGGCGCCGGTGAGGACCCCGACCAACTCCGCCAACGCATCGCGACCGCGCTCCAGGATAACCCGGAGGAGGTCAAGCGGCTGTTCCGCACCTGGGTGGACGGCGGACAAGGAGAGGCGTAAGTGGCATCCAGCACGATCCGAAAAGCCGCTCTGCTCCTGATGGGTCTCGACCCCATGACCGCGGCCGAGTTGCTCAAGGCCGCCCGACCGGACCTTGTCGCCGAGATCGCCGCCGAACTCGCCTACCTCGGCGCCACCGGCCAGCACGCCGGCGCCCCCGGGGCCGAGCCGATGGAGGAGTTCTGCGGGATGCTTCGCGGCACAGGCCCCGGCGCCAGCCACGAGACGTTCATCCAGCGGATGCTCGAGGCCGCCGTCGGCGAGAAGCAGTCGAAGGAACTCCTGAGCGAGGTCCGCCGGCGCGTGGACGTGCGCGACCCGTTCATTCCCATCCGGTCGGCCGAGGCCGCCCTGCTGGGCCAGGCCCTCGAAGGCGAGCCCCCGCAGGTGGTCGCCCTCGTCCTCTCGGAACTCCCGCCCGACAAGAGCGGCGCCGTCATCCCGCTCCTGCCGGAGGCCATCCGCGTGGACGCCGTCCGGCGGATGACGGGCGGCGCCCTGGCGTCGCCCGAGGCGCGCATGCGGATCGCGACCATCATCCGGAAGCGCCTCGACGGGCTCCGCGAGGCGGCGGGCGGCGAGGCCGCCGGACCCGAGGGCCGACTCCGCCGCGTTGCCGTCCTCCTCCGGACGGTCAAGACCGAACTGCGCGACAGCCTGATTAAGGCCATCGGCGAGCAGGACGCCAACACCGCCACTGCCGTCCGCGACCTCATGGTCCTCTGGGAGGACATCCCCCAGATCAGCGACCGCAGCCTCCAGGAAGTCCTCCGCAGCGTCGAGGCGAGGCAACTGGCCCTCGCCCTGAGCGGCGCCGACCCCGCTATCGACCAGAAGATCCGCGCGAACGTCTCCGAACGCGCCAGGGCCGCCATCGCCGAGGAGTCCTCCCTCATGAAGGCCCCGAAGGCGGAGGAAGTCGAGCAGGCCCGCGCGGCAATCCTCGGGGGCCTGCGCGAATTGAACACGAAGGGCGACCTGCGGTTCGAGGAGGCCTGAGCGGATGCCCGAGCGCACCACCATCCGGCTGCACGCCCCGCTGACGGACGCCCGGACCGTCCCCGGGCCGGCCGGCGCCGAAGACGCGGGACCGGGGGCCGAGGCCGTGCGACGGGCGCTCGAGGCCGAACGCGGCGCGCTGGCCCGCGCGGCCCAGGCCCTGGAGCGTGCGGCCGCCACCCTGACCGGCCTCCAGGACACGATCACCCGCGAGGCCGAGGCCCACCTGGCCGGACTGGCCGTCGCCATCGCCCGCAAGGTGCTCAAGCAGGCCGTCGACGCCGGCCAGTACGACGTCGAGGCGATCGTACGGGAGGCGCTGCGCTGCGCGCCCTCGCGGCGCGAGGTGGTGGTACGACTGAACCCGGAGGACCTCGCCCGGATCGAGAAGGCGGGGGCCGAGGGGAAACCGCTCGGCCTGGGCGGCATCCGGCTGGCCGCCGACCCCGCCCTCGGCCGCGCCGAGTGCGCGGTCGACACCGCCGAAGGGACCGTCGACGTACGCCTGGAGGACCAACTGGAGCAGGTCCACCAGGCGCTTGCGGGGTCGCCATCGCCATGATCGACTGGAAGAGATACCACGACAAGTTGGAGGCGGCCGACCTGCTGGCCTGCCGCGGGCGGGTCGTCCGCGTGACGGGCCTGACCGTGGAGTCGCAGGGCCCGCCCGTGGGCATCGGCCAGGCGTGCGAGATCGTCCTCGCCGGGGGCCGGCGCGTCCTGGCCGAGGTCGTCGGCTTCCACCGCGAGCACCGGATCCTGCTGCCACTCGACCACATCGAGGGCATCGCGCCGGAGAACCCGGTCATCGCCCGGCGCACGCCGCGCTACGTCCGCGTCGGCCCGTCGATCCTCGGCCGCGTGATCGACGGCCTCGGCCGCCCGATCGACGGCAAGGGACCGCTCGACGGCCCCGACACGGTGCCGCTCGACAGTCCGAGCCCGCCCCCCCTCAGCCGCCGTCCCATCACCGAGCCGCTCGTCTTCGGCATCCGCGTGTTCGACGGGCTGCTGACGTGCGGCAAGGGCCAGCGCGTCGGCATCTTCTCGGGGTCCGGCGTGGGCAAGAGCACCCTGCTCGGCGAGGTCGCCCGGACCAGCGAGGCCGACGTCAACGTCCTGGCGCTGGTGGGCGAGCGCGGGCGCGAGGTCCGGGCGTTTCTCGAGGACTCCCTCGGCCCCGCGGGTCTGGCGCGCAGCGTGGTCGTCGTGGCCACGAGCGACGCCGCCCCGATCCAGCGGGTCAAGGCCGCCTTCGAGGCCGTCAGCATCGCCGAATACTTCCGCGACCAGGGCAAGCACGTCCTCTTCATGATGGACTCGGTCACCCGCCTGGCCCAGGCCCAGCGGGAGATCGGGCTGGCGGCCGGCGAGCCGCCCACGACCAAGGGCTACTGCCCGAGCGTCTTCAGCATGCTCCCGAGACTCACCGAGCGGATGGGCTCCGCCAGCCGCGGCAGCATCACCGGGATCCTTACCATCCTCGTCGAAGGCGACGACATGAACGACCCGGTCGCCGACTGCGTCCGGTCGCTGCTGGACGGGCACGTCGTCCTGTCGCGGAAACTCGCCGAACTCGGCCAGTACCCCGCCGTCGACATCCTCCAGAGCGTCAGCCGCCTCATGCCCGCCATCACAGCCCGCGACCACTACCTGGCGGCCCAGAAACTGAAGGCGATCTACGCGACCTACCAGGGCGCCGAGGACCTGATCAACATCGGCGCCTTCTCGCCGGGCAGCAACCCGCGGATTGACACGGCCCTGTCGCTGATCGAGCGGGTCAACGAGTTCCTCACGCAGCCGCTCGGCACGCGGTCGGCCTTCGCAGAGACGGTCGGGCGGCTGCGCTCGATCACCGAGGCGTGGAGCTTCCTGATGCCGGCCGACGAGACGGACGACGCGCGGGCCGGCGGCGCCGCGGCGCTGGAGCAGACCCGATGAAGAAGTTCCGGTGGAAACTCGAGCGGGTGCTGGACATCACCGCCCAGCGCGAGAAGGTCCTGAGGAGCGAACTGTTCGCCCTGGCCCAGGCGGTCGTCCGCGTCCGCCGGGCGATCGTCGAGCGCCGGACGGCCCTGCGGGTCCTCCTGGAGGAGATGGGACGCCGCCCCCTGGCCGACCGCCTTGCCGAGCAGGCGGTCGTCATGGCCTACTCGGCCGGCGAGCAGCGCGAACTGAGGCGCCTCGACGCCCGCCTCGCCGAACTCGAGGCCGAGCGGGCCCGCAAGCGGAAGCGATTCCTCCAGACGCGGTCCATGCGCGAGACGCTCGAGCGCATGCGCGAACAGGCCCGGGAAGACTACCTGCGGCAGGTGGCCAAACGCGAGCAGAGCGAGTTCGACGAGCAGGCCCACATCGCCTTCGCACGAAAGGCAGCGCCGTCACCCGCTGCCGTCCTCGAATAGGAGACGCGCATGCACGGCAAGATGCTGAAGGTCCTGGTCCTGGTCGCCCTGGCCGGGGTCGCCTTCGCGGGCACCTTCTTCGCAAGCCACTGGCTCGGGGTGAAACCGACCGAGGCGGCCGGCGAGCCGGCCCCTCAGGCGGCGGCCAAGGGCTCCCAGCCCGAGGAACTCTCCACGCTGCTCGACCCGTCTGCGCTGACGGAGCAGCAGGCACTCCAGGCCCTGATCCGCGAGGTCCGGGGCAAACTCCGCGAGTGCGAGGGACGCGAGAAGGAACTTCAGGAAGAGCAGGGGCGGCTCGGCATCGCGCGCCAGGACCTCGAGAAACAGACCGCGGAACTGGAGAACCTCCGCGTCGAGTTGGCCACCCAGGTCAGCCAGTTGAAGCAGGCGCGCGAGACCCTCGAACGCAGCCGCGTCGCCCTCCGCCGCGACGAGGAAGTCAACCTCAAACGCACGGCCGCCATTTACGACAAAATGGCCGCCGACGCCGCCAGCCGCATCTTCGAGAGCATGTGCAAGAACAGCCAGGAAGTCGATGCGGTCAAGATCCTCCACTACATGACGGAACGCGCGGTGGCCAAGATCCTGGCCGAGATGAGTGACAAGGAGCAGGCCGCCCGCTTGAGCGAGATGATGAAACGGGTTCGCATCGAGGGCTGAACCATGGACATTGCGACGATCGTTGGGCTGATCGCGGGATCTGCGTGCATCCTCACCGCCATGTACAGCGGCGGGGGCGCGGGCGTTTTCTTCGACATCCCCTCCGTCCTGATTACGGTCGGCGGGATGCTGTCCGCCACCCTGATCCACTTCTCGCTCGGACAGGTGCTCCGGATCTTCTCCGTCGTCAAGAAGGCCCTGTTCGACCAACTGCCGACCGAGCAGGCGCTGGTCCAGCAGATGGTCAACTACGCCGCCATCAGCCGCCGCGACGGGCCCCTCGCCCTCGAGGAGCAGGTCCGGGACCTCCGCGACCCGTTCCTCATCAAGGGCATGCAGATGCTCATCGACGGCCAGAACGAGGAGGCCCTCGAGAAACAACTCGGCCTCGAGGTCCAGTACCTCCAGGAGCGCCACCAGGACGGCAAGAAGATCCTGGAGTTCATGGGCGGCAGCGCGCCCGCCTTCGGCATGATCGGAACGCTCATCGGCCTCGTGCAGATGCTGCGGAACCTCCAGGACCCGAGCGGCATCGGCGTCGGCATGGCCACCGCCCTGATCACCACCTTCTACGGCGCCCTTCTGGCCAACCTCGTCTTCCTGCCCCTGGCGGGGAAACTCGGCCTGCGTTCCAAGGGCGAGTCGCTCCAGAAGGAGATGCTCATCGAGGGCCTCCTGGCCGTGGTGCGCGGCGAAGGGCCCACGGCCGTCCGAGAGCGGATGCAGGCGTTCGTGTCCTCCCGGCACCGCGCAGAACTGAAACCGGAGGTCTAACATGCCGGCCCGCAGACCGCCCCCGCCGGAGTCCTCCTGCAACGAGTGGATGGTCACGTTCAGCGACTGCATGACCCTGCTCTTGACGTTCTTCGTCCTGCTCCTGTCCTTCTCCTCGTTCGACACCGAGGCCGGGGGCCGCCTGGTCGGCATGTTCGACGGGCCCCCCAACCCGTCCGTCTTGGCCACGCACCGCTTCGCCGCCGAGTCGCCCGTGGAGCGGACCCCGACCGTGGGGGACCGGACCGAGGAGGGCCAGGAGATTCCTACCTTCGACCGGCTCGACCCCACCTGGCAACCCCGGAAGCCCGAGCCCGTGCGCAGCGCCGACGCCTACTGCGACCGCCGCGTCCTCACCATCCCGAGCGACGTCCTCTTCTGGGGCCAGGGCGCCCAGGTCACGCCCCAGGGCAAGACCATCCTCGCCGAGGTGGCGGCCTACCTGCGCCTGGTCCCCAGCCAGGTCGTGGTCTGCGAGACCGTGGCCGCCAGCTCGGGGCCCTCGATCGCGGATGCCGAGGACCGCGCGCTTCGCAGGGCCCTGGCCCTCATCCGCCACCTGACCGAAGCCGAGCGGATCGAGCCCGGCCGGTTCAGCATCTCCACGGCCGTCGGGGGCCCTGGCTCCCGCGCCGAGGTCGAACCGGTCGTCACCCTGGCGATCCTGAACCCGAAGGTGTGCCCGTGAACGTTCTCAGGAGAAGGCCCAGCGGCGAAGGCGGGGGCGGCATCCCGTCCTGGATCGTGTCCTTCACCGACATGACCACCCTGCTCCTATCCTTCTTCATCATGCTCCAGGCCATGGCCACCCACCAGGACGCGTCCGCCAAGTTTCTTTCGGTACAGGGCGGCTTCCGCCGCGCCATCGACTACCTGGGGATTCCCGACTGGCTCCTCGGCCAGCACGAGAGGGTCGACCTCGGGAACGTCCGCACGAAGCATCCGATGGAGGAGGACCCCGAGAACCTCGACCAGGAGCGCGTCATCGACACCGAGGACGAGAAGATCCGCAAGGTGTTCGACGACCTGCGCCACCTGGCCGAGACGAAAGCGACGAATGACGACGGGCCCCCGCCGCGGCTCCTCACCACGCCGATCGCGTTTCAGCCGTCCGACGCGACGCTCGACGCCCAGGCGAAGGAGTTCCTGCTCGACCTGGTGACCTGCCTCAAGCAACCGGCCGGCGGACGGACGACCGTCCTCCAGGTCATCGGCCTGGCGCCCGACGAGTCCGATCCTACGAAACAGTGGCTCCTGTCGGCCGAGCGCGCCAAGGCCGCCGGCACGTTCCTTGCCGCGGCCATCGACGCGGACGCGCGGCACCGGGGCGCCCGGGTCGACTTCTCGGGCGCCGGGTCGGGCGGCCGGTGGCGCCTGGCGGCCGGCAAGGGGCCCGGGCGGGCCTATGTCCTCATTGCGGTGACGGAAGCCACGACAAAGGAGTGAGCAAAGCCATGGCAGAACCAGCGCAGGACGCGAAGAACCAGGAACCTGTCCTCGACGGGAAGGGACTCCCGTCCCCCGGCGGCAAGGGGCGGCTGTTCATCGTCCTCTGCGCCGGCGTGATGGTCATCGCCGCCGGCGCGGGGTACGGCGCGGCCGTGCTCGCCGGCTACGGCGGCGGGCCGGCCCCGGCACCCACGCCACAGGCCGCCGACGCCGGACCGAAGCCCCCCGCCCAGGAGCCGTACCAGTACGTCGACTTCGACCCGATCACTGTCAACCTCGACGAGCCCCGCCTCGCCCGGTACGTCTGCGTCGTCGTCACCCTCGAGGTTGCCTCGACCGAGTTCGAAGAGGTCAAGGCCCTGGTCGACACCCGCAAGCCGGCCCTGATGAACTGGATGACCGTCTACTTCGCGAGTTGCTCCCTGGACGACCTGCGCGGCTCGGCCAACCTGAACCGGGTCCAGCGCGAGATTCTCGACGGCCTCAACACGCGGCTGTGGCCCGATGCGAAGGCCCGGATCCGGAACGTCCTGTTCAAGAAACTGACGGTGTCATGAACGCCCACGAACGAGCGCGAGACCTTCAGATCCTGGAGCGCCTGCGGGCGGCCGCGCGCGGCCGCAGCCCCGCCCGCCGGCCCGACGTCGCGGCCACCGAGTACGACTGGGCGCGGCCCCACCGCTTCACGCCCGGCCAGCGGGCGCGGCTGGAGGAGTTCGCGCGGCGTGCGGCCCGGGACATCGCCAAGGCAGTGTCGTCCCTCACGCGGACCGAGGTTGCCCTGGCAGCCTCGCCCCCCGCGGAGTGCTATCCTGCCGCGGCGCGGGCGGACGATGCAAGGGGCTACCGCGTTCCGCTCCGCGACGCCGCCGCAAACCCCGTCGGCGTGCTGCGCCTCGCCGCCGGGCCGGCGCTGCGGTGGGTGGGGCAACTCCTGGGCGGCGAAGGGGCGGCCGGCGCCGAGCCCCGCGACCTGTCGCCCCTCGAGAACGCGCTCCTGCTGGACCTGGCCGCCGCCATGACCCGCGCCCTCTCGGCCGCAAGCACCGGCGCCGGCGGACCCGCGATCCAGCACGCCGAGCAGGTCCTGCCGCCCGACGAGCCGATGCCCGGCCCGCCCGACCAGGACCTCTGGACGCTGGCCCTGCGGCCGCAAGGCGACCAGGATGCCGGCGAGATCACCTTCGTCCTACGAAGCGAACTGCTGGGCCCCATCGCCCGCGCCGGCGAGGGCGCGACGCGGGCGCCGACCCCGGCCGAGACGCGCGAGGCCGTCCTCCACCACCTGAAACAGGCCAGCGTGACCGTCACGGCCTGCCTCGGCCGCGTCGAGGTTCCCGTCCGCGACGTCGTCGCCCTCGAGTCCGGCGATGTGCTCGTCCTCGACACGCGCCACGAGGAGGCCGTCGCGATCACGGTGGAGGGGCAGACGGTGCTGCGCGGCAGCCCGGTGCTCTGCGAAGGCCGGTACGCCGTCCAGGTCGAAGACACGAGGCGACACCCGCGCGCGAAGGTCTGAACGCCGCCCGGGACGAGCCGATGAAAGGAACTCGAAGATGACCCAGACGACCACCGCCGACCCGAAACAGGAAGAGGCGCCCGCCGCCGAGACGCCGCAGGCCGAGGCACCGCAGGCCGAGGCGCCGCCGACCGAGGCGCCCGCCGTCGAGGTCAGCGACGCCGAACTGGCCGAGGCAGCCCCCGTCGGCACCGCCCAGGCCGCCGGCCAGATCAACGTCCTCCTCGACACCAAGGTCCGGATCACGGCCGCCCTCGGGTCGGTCACGATGCCCGTGCGCCAACTGCTGGAACTCGGGCCCGGGGCGGTCATCGCCCTCGACCGCGTCGCCGGCGACCCCGTGGACCTCTACCTGAACGACATCCTGTTCGCCACGGGAACCCTCGTGTGCGTCGGGGAGCACCTGGGCGTCCGGATCAAGGAGATCGTCCGGCCCACCCCGGTGGAGGCGGTGCAGGCCCCGGCCTGACCCGCCGGCGCGGCTGCGTAAACTTTTCGGGCGCTGCGTCTGATTTTCGCCTGTCCAAGCCGCCCCAGGAACCGCCTTGGCGCTAGCGCCAGGGCGGTTTTCCGTTGGCACGCCGTGTGCTTCCTGTCTCCGCGGGCACGGAATCTGTACCGCGCGAGGTGGGCACATGACACGACGCTGGGCCATCGCCACCCTGGCAGGCCTCTGCCTTCTGCTGGCCAGGCCTGCGCCTGGCCGGGCTGCCCCGCCATCCCCCCCCGCTGCGGCTCCCGGGACGCACGGGACTGCGGACGAATCCTCCCGCGAGGCCGACCGCAAGCCGACGTTCGGCCGGCCGGACAGCGACTTCGGCAAGGTGGTGGCCCAGTCGCTCGGCGCCGTGTTCGTCATCCTCGTCCTCGGGGTCGTCGCGATCCTCGTCGTCAAGCGCGTCCTGCCGCGCATCGGCGTGACCCAGGGCCGCCGCATCCACGTCCTCGAGACCGTCTATCTCGGCCCGCGGCGGTCACTGCACATGGTGAAGATCGGAGAGCGGATCCTGCTCGTCGGCGCGACGAACGAGGGCCTGGGCCTGCTGAGCGACCTCACGGGCTTCGTGTCGCTGGATGACACCGAGGGCCCCGCCGGCGGCGGGAAACGGCCCCGGTTCTGCGTCCCCGGCGCCGAGCCCACGCAGGAGCAGGAGAAGCCATGACGGCCGCGCGTTGGGTCATCCTGGTCCTCGTGCTGACGGCCATGCCGATCACCACCGCCGCCGCCCCGGCGCCCGCCCCACCCCCCACTCCCGCAGACCCCACCCTTCCTTCGGGCCCGGGCGGCGGCGACTCGCTTCCCGAACTGGCCGACGTGGTCGATGCCGTCAACAAGGCCACGTCGGCCGGCGCCGGCGGCCAGGAGTGGTCGGCGCCCGTCCGGCTCGCGGTCGTGTTCACGGGGCTGGCGGTGCTGCCCGCCGTCCTCGTGATGATGACCAGTTTCACGCGGATCGTCATCGTGCTGTCGTTCGTGCGCCGGGCGCTGACGACCCAGAACATCCCGCCGACGATCGCGATCATCGGCCTCGCGCTGTTCCTGACGCTGTTCACGATGGCGCCGACCTTCAGCCGCATCAATGCCGACGCCGTCCAGCCGTACCTGGCGGACCGGATCGATTTCCGAACGGCGGCCCAGCGCGGCACGGAACACGTCAAGACGTTCATGCTCCGCCAGACGCGTGAGAGCGACCTGGTGCTGTTCATCGACATGGCCGGCGCCAAGCCGCAGGGCCCGGCCGATGTGCCCCTGCACGTCGCGATCCCCGCCTTTGCCGTCAGCGAGTTCCGAACGGCCTTCGAGATGGGATGCCTGCTGTTCATCCCCTTCCTGCTGATCGACCTCGTGGTGGCGGGGATCCTGCTGAGCGCGGGCATGATGATGCTGCCGCCCGTCATCGTGAGCCTGCCCCTGAAGATCATCCTGTTCGTGCTGATGGACGGCTGGTCGCTGTTGGCCCAGAACCTCGTCACCAGTTTCTCGTGAGGGCACGACGTGGACGGCGATCTCGTGCTGCACCTGGGTCGGCGGTCGCTGGAGGTGGCGCTCCTGGTGTCGGCGCCGGTCCTGGCCGTCACGCTGATCATCGGCATCGTGACCGCCATGGTCCAGGCCGTGACATCCGTGCGCGACATGACGCTGGGCATGGTCCTGAAACTGGCCGGCGTCGCCGTGACGGTCCTCCTGACGTCCGGGTGGGCCCTCCAGATCACGCTGGACTTCGCCCGCGAGGTCTTCGACTACGTCCAGGTCATGGGGCACTGACCGATGGATGCGCCGAGCAACCTGGTGACGGCGTTCATGGTGGTGCTGGCCCGGGTTTCCGGGTTCATCGCCGTGCTGCCCATCTTCGGCTCGTCGAGCGCGCCCGTGCCGCTGCGGATCGGCATCGCCCTGGCAGTGAGCCTCGTGCTGGCGTCGGTGATCCCGCCGGCGCCGGCGCTGGTCGGGGCGGGCTGGGTGGCGGTCTCGCTCGTCGTGGTCCAGGAGATCCTCATCGGGGCCGGCCTCGCGCTGGCGGTGGCTCTGGTCTTCGCCGCGGTCAGCCAGGCGGGCCTCGTCATCCATCAGCAGATGGGCATGTCTCTGGCGGAGATCATCGACCCGATGACCGGCGAGGAGTCGGACCCGCTCGGCATGATCCTGGAGTCCTGCTTCACGGTGCTCCTGCTGGTCGCGGGGGGGCACCAGTGGATGCTGCGCCTGATGGCGCGCAGTTACGAGGCCTTCCCCATCGGGGGATGGCCCTCGGCCGGCGCGCTGGCCGAGATGATCGTCGAGGCGGGGACGCTCATGCTCACGTTCGCGCTGCAACTGGCCGCCCCGCTGCTGGCGGCCTTCCTGATCCTGGCGGTGGTGCTGGCGGTCCTGTCGCGGATCCTGCCGGAGATGAACATCCTCTTCGAGAGCCTGCCGCTGCGGGTCGGGCTCGGGCTGTTCATGACGGCCGCCCTGCTGCCCCTCCTGAACGGGTTCACGGCCCTCTTGGGCCAGTGGATGAGCGAGTTCCTGGTAACGTAGCGAGGTGACTCGGGACCGATGGCAGACCGACCGGCAAGTGAAAGGACCGAACCCCCGACCCCGGAGCGGCTGCGCAAGGCCCGGGAGGAGGGAAAGGTCCCCCAGAGCCAGGAGATGTCGGCCGCCCTCGCCCTGGGGACGCTGCTCGTGGCCACGTCGCTGGCGGGACCGGCCCTGTGGCGCTGGTTCGCGCGGCTGGTGGCCGAGGGGTGCACGTTCGACCTGGCCGGGTCGTTCGACACGGAGTCGGTCATCCACCTGCTCCGGGACAAAGGGACCGAGGCGCTCGTGGCCCTTGCACCGTTCATGATCGCGATGAGCGCGTCGGCCGTCCTCGGGAGCGTGGTCGTGAGCGGCTGGTCGGTCGCGCCCAAGGCGCTGCGGATCAACATGGACCGGCTGAACCCGGCCAACGGCCTGAAGCACCTGATCTCGGCGCGGTCGGTGGTCCACCTGGCCGCCTCGATCGTCAAGGTGGCGATCATCGGCGCGGTCGTGGTCGCGTACTTCCGCGACAAACTCGGCCTGTGCCTGGCGCTGGTGTGGTTGTCGCCGCTGGAGGGCCTGAAGGCCACGCTGGACGGCGTCTTCGGCGTGACGGCCCGGATCGCCGTCGCCCTGCTGGCCATCGCGGTACTGGACGCCCTGTACCAGCGGTGGCAGCACCGGCGCGACATGCGCATGAACCGCCAGGAGATCAAGGAGGAGCGGCGGCAGCACGAGGTTTCGCCGGAGGTCCGCAGCCGCATCCGCGCCGTCCAGTTCGAGATGGTCCGCCGGCGCATGCTCCAAGCCGTCCCGACCGCCGACGTCGTCGTCACGAACCCGACCCACGTGGCGGTGGCCCTGAAGTACGACGCGGCGGCGATGAACGCCCCCCAGGTCGTCGCCAAGGGGGCCGACCTCTTGTGCGAGAAGATCAAGGAAATCGCCCGGTCTCACGACGTCCCGATCGTCCATCGGCCGGAACTGGCCCGTGCGATCTACCAGACGTGTGACGCCGGCGACATCGTGCCCGAGCCGCTCTACGTGGCCGTTGCCGAGGTCCTGGCCATGATCTACCGGCTCCGCAGGCAGCGCGTGCCCGCTGCCGGGAGGCGCGGCGCCCCATGACGACCCGCAAAGACGACGCCCCCCCCGCGCTCTTCGCCGCGGCCCCGTCGGGCCTGAGGCAGCTCATGGCCCACAACGACCTCCTGTTCGCCGCCGGCCTGGCCATGATCCTGGTCACGCTGCTCATCCCCCTGCCCACGGTCGTGATGGACCTTCTGCTGGCATGCAGCATCGCCATCGCCGTCGGCACCATGGTGACGGTCATGTCGACGTGCGAGTCGATCGAACTGTCGACGTTCCCGTCGCTCCTCCTGTTCGTGACGCTGTTCCGGCTGGCGCTGAACGTGGCGTCGACGCGGCTGATCCTGAGCCAGGCGGACGCGGGGGCCATCATCCGGACGTTCGGCCACGTCGTCGCGGGCGGCAGCCTCGAGATCGGCCTCGTGGTGTTCCTCATCCTCGTGATCATCCAGTTCGTCGTGATCACCAAGGGCGCCGAGCGGATCAGCGAAGTGGCCGCCCGCTTCAACCTCGACGCCATGCCGGGCAAGCAGATGGCGATCGACGCCGACCTGAACGCCGGCCTCGTCGGCGAGGACGAGGCCCGCCAGCGCCGCGAGAAGATCGCGCGCGAGAGCGAGTTCTACGGCGCCATGGACGGCGCCAGCAAGTTCATCCGCGGCGACGCCATCGCCGGGCTCGTCATCACCGCCGTCAACCTCGTCGGCGGCATCGCCATCGGCATGGCACGCGGCCTCACGATCCAGAAGAGCGTCGAGACCTACTCCATCCTGGCGATCGGCGACGGCCTCGTCAGCCAGATCCCCGCCCTGATCATCTCCACCAGCGCCGGCTTCCTGATCACGAAGACCTCGAGCAAGGAGAACCTGAGCCAGGCCCTGTTCCGCCAGTTGCTCGCCCGCAGCCGCCCCATCGGCATCGCCGCCGTCCTCCTCGGCGCGATGGCCTTCGTCCCGGGCTTCCCCAGGGCGCCCTTCATCGTGCTCGCCCTGGGGGCGGGCGTTGTGGCCAGGATCCTGCACCGGGCCGAGAAGGAGGCCGCCGCCAAGGCCGAGCCCTCCAAGGCCGCACCCGAGCCCGACCAGGGCCGCGTCGAGGAACTCCTCGACGTCGACCGCATCGCCATCTTCGTCGGCCCGCGCCTGATCAAGACCGTCGATCCGCGGCGGAAGGACAGCGTCTTCCACCGGATCGGGCCCTTGCGGCGGCGGTTCGCGTCCGAGTGGGGGATCGTCCTGCCCCTGATCCGCCTGCGCGACAACGTCGCCCTCGAACCGAACGCCTACGAGATCCGCGTGCACGGCCACGCCGTCGCCTCCGGCGTCCTCGAACCCGACCGCTTCCTCGCCATGGACCCCGGCACCGTCCAGAAACCCATCGCCGGCCAGGCCACGCGCGAGCCCGTCTTCCAACTGCCGGCCATCTGGGTCACCGCCGACCAGAAGCCCGAGGCCGAGTTGGCCGGTTACACGGTCGTCGACCCCGAGTCGGTCCTGGCGACCCACCTGTCGGAGGTCCTCCGCCGCCACGCCCACGAGATCCTCTCGCGCGACGACGTCCAGAACCTCGTGGACCGCCTCCGCCAGAAGCAGCCCGCCCTCGTCAGCGGCGCCGTGGGCGACGCCGTCCCCGTCGGCCTCCTCCACCGCGTCCTCCAGAACCTGCTGCGGGACGGCATCCCCGTCCGGAACCTTCCCCAGATTCTCGAGGCGCTCGGCGATCACGCCGCCCGGACCAAGGACCCCGCCGTCCTCACGGAACTCGTCCGGAAGGCCCTGGTCCGCGCGATCACCGAGCAGCACACCGACGCCGCGGGGCGGCTGACCGCCATCGTCCTGGAGCCCGCGCTCGAGTACGAACTGCGCGCGGCCCTGGCCCAGGAGGGCCAGGCCGAGGCGCTTTCCCTGGCGCCCGACCGCGCGCTCGAACTGTCGCGCCGTATCGGCCGCGCCTGGCAGAACGCCGTGAACGAGGGCCACGACAAGGCCGTGCTCCTGACGGACTACCGCCTCCGGCCGCACTTGGCCGCCTTGCTGTCGCGCCAACTGCCGCAACTCCCGGTCCTCTCCTACGACGAAGTGGCCGCCGGCACGAAGGCCGAATCGATCGCCACGGTCTCCCTGGCGGCCGCCAACGGCGACCGCCAGACGGCCAGGGCAGTGACCGCGCCCGCGCCGGCCCTGGCCGCAACCTGACCCGCGAGGGAACGGATTCGGACGGAAGGGATGAGAGGTAGCCATGAACCGTACCGCCATCCGGATCGCCGTCGTCGGCCTCTTGGTGCTGGCGATCGTCGGCACCGCGAGCGGCGTGCCGCCGGCCGCGTGCAGCCTCCGGGCCCTCGTCGGCGCCGCCATCCTCTACTTCGTGGCGCGGCTGGCGGGAGGGGTGCTGATCTCCGTGGCGGCAGACGTGCTGCATCGCGGCAGTCCCAAAGGGGGGCATGAAGGACAAGGGCGTTGAGAACGGACACGCAGGACCCCGTCGACAAGCCGCCGCAGAAGGCCCTCCGGGCGAAGGCCAGCCGCGCCTACGCCCAGCAGTCCCGCCGCACCGCGGAGGACCAGTGGATCGTGGCGCACCTCCCTCTGGTGCGGCACGTCGTGCAGAAGGTCGTCGCCACGCTCGGGCGGGCCCGGGACGAGGACGACCTCATCTCGGCCGGCACGGTCGGGCTCGTCAAGGCCGCCCGCGCCTACGACGAATCGAAACATGCGGAGTTCAAGACCTACGCCTACATCCGCATCCGCGGGGCCGTGATCGACGAGTTGCGGAACCGGTCGTGGGTGTCGGCGAACGTCTACCGCCTGGTCCGCAAGATCCGCCGCGCCTACGGGCGCCTCCTGGCCGCCCACGGCCGCGTCCCCACCGACGAGCAATTGGCCGAGCAGGCCGGCATCCCCCTGGACAAGTACTACCGGACGCTCGAACAGGCCCGCTGCCAGCACTTCCTGTCGATCCACGGCCTGAGCGAGGACGGGCCCACGCTCGGGTCCCTCGTCCCGGCCGACACCACGCCCACCCCCGAGACCGAGGTCCAGCAGCGCGAGATGGTCGACCGGATGACCCGGGCGATCCGCGAACTCCCGGAACGCGAACGCAAACTCCTCCTCCTCTACTATGACCACGACCTGACCATGAAGGAGGTCGCCGAGGTCCTCGAGATCACCGAATCACGCGTCAGCCAGGTGCACGCCAGCGCCCTGATGAAGTTGTCCCTGCGACTGAGGAGCGCCCCATGAGCACCCCCGCAAACGACTCCGTGGTCGGACCCGACGGCCCGCGCGAGGTGGCCGGCCTCGGCCGGGTCCCCCAGCGCGACAAGCGAGCGCCGCAGCGGCGCCCTCGAGACGCCAGGCCGCGACGTCCCGCCGCCCGACCCGCCGCCGCGACGCCGCCACCGGCCGGTCCGGGGGAGGCCCGCGGCGAGAGCCCCCCGCCGCCCGCGGGGGCCCCCGAGGGGGAGGGACACGCGCTCGACACCCTGGCGTGAGCCTTACCGGGGACCGACGGGAGGAACCAGGCGAATGAGTGCCGCACTGACACGCATCCTGAAGAAGAGCCGCGTCAAACCGGCCGCGCCCCGCCGCATCGGCGCGGGCCCGGGGACGCACCGCGCCTCGGTCCCGGCGGCCGGGGGCGAGACCGAGGTCCGCGTCGTCGAGCGGCACGCCGACCGCGTGGTCCTCGAAGTGCGGTGCCCCTGCGGCAACGTGACCCACATCGAGTGCCGGTGGCAGGACCCGGCCCCGATCGGCCAGCCTGACGGCCAGCAGTCAGGCTCGGGCGGCCCGGAGCCGCCCGCCCGCAAAGCAAACCCATGAATCAGGCCAAGAAGGAGGTTCAGTCATGCGCCGCGCCGTCTCGTTGATCCTGGCCCTGGCGATGGTCTCCGCAGGTTGCCAGACCGCCTGGAAACCCAGTGCCCTCGTGGAAAGGCCGGGCGCCGGCACCGAGTACCTCTCGAAGGGCGCCGTCGCCCAAGACACCCCGCCCGACAAGGCCCCCGCCGTCGAGAGCGCCCTCTTGTGGTCCGAGAAGTACGCCCGCACGGTCGAGGACCTGTCCCAGGAGCAGCAGCGGGGCCGCAAACTCCTCGACGAGAACCGCTCCTTCCAGCAGCAACTCGACGCCGCCAAGGCCGACCTCGCCAAGGCCACCAGTGAACTGGAGGCGGCCAATACCCTCCTGATCGAGGTCCGCCAGGAGAACAACCGGTGGAAAGCCGACGTCCTCGGATACCGTGACGAGATGCGCCGGGCCCACCTGACCGAACTGGAGGCGCTCGGCAAGGT
>Ga0315294_10001404_pt1 | contig 26148 bp, 26 predicted proteins | sample YL17G13_40_MG_FD_203626 | JGI IMG/M metagenome (GOLD analysis project Ga0315294, IMG submission 203626) | Sediment microbial communities from Yellowstone Lake, YNP, Wyoming, USA - YL17G13_40 | ecosystem: Environmental > Aquatic > Freshwater > Lake > Sediment | place: USA: Wyoming | collected... | reverse complement strand
GTGGAGGATGACGAGGAAGTGCGCGATGCCGGCCAGCCCGTGCGCGTAGCCCAGGAAGGCCGGCGACTCCGCCCAGGTAGTCGGTCACCACGACCTTGGCCTGCGCGGGATCGTACGCGTGCAGGGCGTCGACGTACGGCCGGACGCGCGCGAGGTGCGCGGGATCCCGGGTCGCGAGGTGGAGCCGGAGCCATGCGAGCCCGATGCCGGTCCGGCCGAAGCACAGGGCCCGGCACGGTGCGTCGGGCGCGAGCCAGGTGTCGAGCATGCCGGGCACCCGGGACTCCGACCAGTGGGCCGCACCCGCCGCGAGTTCGCGGGCGCGCGGCGAGCCGGTCAGCCGGTGGTAGTCGGCGAGGAAGACGGCGATCCCGGCCGCGCCGTTGAAGACGGTCGCCTCGTCTTCCGTGTACTTGTTGTCGTACGTGAGGGTCCGCCAGCGGCATTCCCCGGCATTCTCGATCGCCGTCCGCTCGACGTACCGGAAGACGGAGTCGGCGCCTTCCCGCGCCGTGGCCAGGACGTCTTGCGGGATGCCGGGTTCGGTCAAGGCTCGAGCCGGGTGGCCGCTTCCGCGATCGTGCGGGCCACGAACTCGCGGTAGGCCCCGGTCGCATCGCCGCCGAGCGCGAGGTAGGCCTCGAGGAGCCGCCGGTTCACCTCCTCGGGCAGGTCGATCGTGCCGGCGGGGAACAGCCAGACCGGCGCCTTCGACTTGAGGTCGAGCCGGGACCACTTCTCGTCCAGCGGCGCCGCGGGCCGGAGGGGTCGGGAGAAGATCAGCCGGCGGGCGTTGCCGTCCAGGTACGCGAGCCGCTCCTCGGGGGTCGGGTTCAGCCCCGTCCCGTCGATCCAGCGGGCGGTCGAGGCGTAGCTCTCGTCGCGGAAGAGGGCGACTGGGTACTCGCTGCCCCACATAGCCCGTTCCCAGCCGGTTCGGTCCAGGACCGACCGGGCCCAGTCGATGAGCTCGGACCGGCGGAACATGCCGTGCCGGGAGAAGATCACGGCGAACCGCGGGTGCCGGAAGAGCCGGTCGATCCCAGGCATCCGGGTGAACATCCCGGGCGTGCCGCCCGAGGCGAAGTGCGGCGCGAGCACGAGCGCGTCCGGGTACCGGTCCAGAAACTCGAGCAGGTTCGGCGCCGCGACGCCGAGGCCGTCGGACCCCACTACGAGGGGGACTCCGCCCTCGCGGCCCATGGCGTCCAGCAGGGCGGGCTCCTGGGCGACCAGGGCCTCGCCGATCCGGATGCCGAAGAACCCGGCCGCGAGCTGGGCCCGGACGCTCGCGAGCCGCTCTTCCGGGGTAGACCCGGTCGGAAGCCCGGCCACCCGGAACCGGCCCGGCCACCTGGCCGCCGTGTGCGACAACTCGCCGAGGTCCGGGCAGGTCTCGGCCGTGCAGACGAGCGCTTCCGAGACGCCGTTCTGATCCATGACGCGCAGGAACTCGGCGCCCGACAGGAACCGGGGGAGGGCGACGTGACCGTAGGCGTCCGACATCCTCTCCGGCAGGTCAGACATAGCGTTCGTGCAGGACCTTGAGGTCGTACCGGTCGGACGTGTCGTCCGCGAGCGCGGCGTTCGCCGCGACCTCGGCCTCCGAGATCATGCCCGCGACCGCGACGTCCACCTCCGGGGTCGAGAGCACGAACCTGAGCGCCATCCGGCCCACGCGCTCCGGGGTAGCGTCCGCGAACTCGAGCGGGAGCAGTTTCTGCAGGAATCCGCTCGTGAGCGGCCGCATGACCGCGACTCCCATCCCGAGCGACCGCGCGTAGGGGATGATCCCGAACGGCGCGCGCTGGTAGTCGCACGCGCCCTGGTATATGAGGCTGTAGGCGAACAGCCCCACGTCGAACCGGCCGGATCTGAGCAGGCGCTCGAGGCCGCCGGAGGGGGCCTCGGCCGTGATGCCAATGAGCCGGGTCAGCCCCAGCCGCCTCGCCTCGTCCAGCCAGTCGAGGACGCCCGACGCCGTGATCCGGTCCGCGAGCGCGTCGTCGAACGTGCCGCCGTGGTACTGGAGGAGGTCCACGGCCGGGGTTCTGAGCCGGTCCAGGCTCTCGCGCAGGCTTCTCGTCGCGGCCACCGGATCCCAGGGCTCCTGGAAGAAGAACTTGGTAGCGAGGACGATCCGGTCCCGGGTGCCTTCCAGCGCTTCCCCGAACAACCTCTCGGCCAGCCCGTCACCGTAGCCTGGGGCGGTGTCGAAGTACGTGACCCCGCGGGCGACCGCGGCCCGGATCGCGCCGACCAGGTTGCGGCGGAACCCGGGGCTGTCGCGGTCGTCCGCGGTCAGGTAGCGGCGAAGTCCCGCCGGCGCGCCGCCGAACCCGAGCCGGGACACCCGGAGGCCCGTTCGCCCGAGCGTCCGGTATTCCACGGGTTCAGTCTTCCAGGTTCAGCCAGCGCAGTTCCTGCGCCGATAGTTCGATCGTGAGCGCCGAGGTGCACGAGGAGAGCTCCTTCATGTTGGCCGGGCCGACCAGCGCCCAGGTTTCGAAGGGCTGGCGGAGGACGTAGGCCAGAGCGATGTTGACCGCCTCGACGCCGCGCTTGTCCGCCAGCTCGCGCGCCCGCGCGAGGCGCTTGAAATTGTCGTCCGCGTACCAGCACCGGACGAGCTCGTTCTCCGACCGGTCTTCCGGACTGCCCCGGGCGAAGAACCCGCGGCCCTGGCTCGACCACGAGAGCACGGGCATCTTCGTCTTCTCCAGCCACGGGCGCCATGCCGGCTCCGAGCAGGCGAGACAGCCGTCCCACGGCGCCTCGACCATGCGCGCGAGGCTGAAGTTGTTCGACACCACGCCGAACCCCTGCAATCCCTTCGACTTCGCGTAGGCGTTGGCCGCGTCGAGCCGTTCCATGGTCCAGTTGGACCCGCCGAAGACGCGGATGCGGCCCGCCTTCACGTGCTCGTTCAGAACGTCCACGAACTCGCCCACGGGCACGTCCGGGTTGTCCCGGTGCATGACGTAGAGATCCGTGCGGTCGGTCTGGAGCCGGTCGAGCGTCTCGAGGAGCTGTTTCGACAGGGCCTTCGGGTTGCAGTGGGGCGTGTGCGCGCCCTTGGCCAGGATCACGACCTTCTCCCGAACGCCCCGGAGCTTGATCCACGCGCCCAGGTTCCGGTCGGTGGCGCCGCCGCCGTAGATGTACGCGGTGTCGAAGCAGTTCCCCCCCTGGGCGAAGAACTCGTCCGCCATGGCGACGCCGTGTGCACCGCCACCCATGACACCCAGCACGAGACGCGACACCGGCTTTTCGAGTCCAGCGAGCTTTCCGTATGTCATCGGGGCCTCCTTGCGGACCGCGAGGGGCCGCTGGTCGACGGGCAGGGCCATGTTCTCGGGCTTCTCGAGGTCGTAGACGAGGCCGATGGCCTCCCGCCACCGGTCGCACGCGCGCATGTTGCCAAGGGTGTCCTCGGGCGTCATCGCCGGGGGCGTCACCCGCCGGCGGTCGATCCCCTCGGCGAAGGCGTCCGCCTCGCAGGCGTAACTCCCGCGGTCGGCGTCCCCCGTGATCTCCTCAGGGCCGTCCGCGCCCTGCCGGTGCAGGATCATCTTGTACGCGCCCGCGCCTTTCATGCCCCACGGCGAGGGGAGCAGGAGCCAACCCTTGGTCCCGTAAACGCGGACGACGTTCTCCATGTTGACGCCGACGCCCGTCGCGACCTCGGCGACGAGGCCGCCCGGGAACTCGAGGCAACCGATCGCGACCTCGTCCACCCCGCTCGGAGCGGTCCGGGCCGTGCCGGTCACCTTCACGGGATCGACGAAGTCCCGCCTCATCGCGGCTCCCGCGATGAGGCGAGAGATCGAGACCGGGTAACAGCCGACGTCCAGGATGCCGCCGCCGCCGAGCGCGGGGTTCCAGAGCCGCTGTTCCGGGTTGAACCCCGACTGGAAGCTGAAGGCGGCCTGGATCGACCGGACCTCGCCGATCAGCCCATCCCGGATCAGCCGGACCAGGTGCGCGGTCTGCGGATGGGAGCGGTACATGAAGGCTTCCATGAGGAGGACGTTGTGGCGGCGGGCGGCCTCGACGACGGCCATCGCCTGCGCGTGGTTGATCGTGAGCGGCTTCTCGCAGAGCACGTGCTTGCCCGCCTCGGCTGTCTTGATCGCCCACTCGGCGTGGAACGTGTGCGGGGGGGCGATGTAGACGGCCTCGACACCGGGGTCGGCGAGGAGGGCCTCGTAGCTTGCGTGCCGGTGCCCGGCGGGCACCGCGAATTCGTTCCCGAACTTGTCGGCCGAAACGGCCGAACGGCTGCCGACGGCGACGAGGGTGCCGGTCTTGGATTCCTTGAGCCCGCGGGCGAAGACGCCCGCGATCCGGCCCGTCGAAAGTATTCCCCAGCGCACGCGTTCAGCCATGGGGGGAATTATGCCTCATTTCGGACCGTCGCGCGCAGGATGGCGAAAAGCCGGACCAGCTCGGCCTTCATGTGGGCGTCCGGAGTCCACGCGCCCGCGCCGCGCATGCGGTCGGAGGAGAAGATCCCTCGCCTCATCATCAGGAAGCGCTCGATGGCGAGGTAGCCGTCGAGCCCGGCCTGTCCTTCGAGGGTCGCGATCGCGGACACGGGGAGCCAGAGCCGGTAGGCCTTCGCCTCGTAGCGGCCGCCGAGGGCTCGCCAGAGCGGCACTATCGCATCCAGGAGATCGCACCCGGGCATCGTACCCGCGATCCCGCGCCGCCAGTTCTCGATAAGGAGGACGCCCCCCGAGCCCTCGTAGACCCGGGCCCGGTTGCCCGTCAGCTCGTTCAGCCGCGAGATCAGGGGGCCGACCGGGTTGGCCTCGGGCTTGAACCACACGCGGTCGGCGCCCCAGCGCGTCAGGAGACCCGCCTGGAACTCGGCGGGCATGGGCTTCCCGACGTAGCTGGAGGCGTCCTGGACGATCAGGGGAAGGGGGGTGGCATCCAGGATCGCGCCGAAGTAGCCCTCTAGCTCGCGCTCGTTGAGCGCGAGCTGGCGGGGCGGGATGGCCATGACCGCCGCGGCCCCGGCGTCCCGCGCAGCTTTCGCGTAGGCAACGGCCTGCGCTTCCGTCTCCGCGCCCACGCTCGCGACCAGGGGACCCCGTCTCCCGACCATCTCCGCCACGGTGCGGAAGAGCCCGACGCGTTCCTCGGGGGTCATGCGCAGGATGTCCGAGGCCAGCGCGATCGCGCACCCGTCCGCCCCCGTCTCGAAGATCCAGTCCACCTCCCGCCGCAGACTCCCGGCGTCCACCGACCCGTCGGCTTCCCAGGGCGTGTGCAGGACCGGGATGACGCCTTCGATCAGGGCGGACATGGCATCACGATAGCAGGGGAAGGCGTTGACAGGGGAGGGTGGTGAGGCGCAGGTTAGGAGGAAGCGGTGCGAGACCAAGGAGGGGGGGCGTGCGGACAATCCTAATCGTCTTGCTGGCGGCATGCCCGGCGGCTGCGGAGCAGCCCGCGGCGCCGGACATCGGGGGGGTCGTCGGCCGGCTGGACGATCTGTTCCGGTCGACGGCGTCGGTCGGGAAAGTCGAGTTGGTCTCGAAGACCGAGACCCAGGGCCGCCATCTCAAGCTCAGGATGTGGACCAAGGGGACCGACCGGGCGCTCATCATCATCGACGAGCCCACCCGGGAAGCGGGAACCGCCACGCTTCGCGTCGGCAACAACCTCTGGAACTGGCTTCCCAAGATCGCACGCACCATCCGCGTCCCGCCCTCGATGATGCTCGCCTCGTGGATGGGGACGGATTTCACGAACGACGACCTCGTGCGGGAGTCCTCGCTCGTGCACGACTTCACCGCCACGCTGACGGGCCGGTCCAGCGATCCGGCGGGCTGGCTCTTGCGCCTCGATGTCCGGCCCGGCGCGGTCGGACGGTGGGCCCGGATCGACTGGGTCGTGGACGACGCAGGGGAGCTGCCGGCGATCGCGCGCTACTACGACCGCCGGGGGCGGCTGGCCCGGACCATGGAGTTCACGGACGTCAAGCTCATGGGAGGCCGCCGGATCCCGGCCCGCATGATGCTGAAGTCCGTGGACCAGCCCGGCCACCGGATGGAGATGCGGTTCCTCGAGATGCAGTTCGACGCGGCCGTGGACGAAGGCGTCTTCAGCCTGTCCCAGCTCGAGCGCGCGCGATGAACTGGCTGGCGGGGTTCCGCCGCGACGCTGTGATCGGGTGGCGGAATCTGGGCCGCAACCCCCGCCGCACGGCGCTCGCGTGGGGCGCGATCGCGATCGCCCAGATCGCCATGGTCTGGATGGCGTGCTTCATGAAGGGCTACACCTCGACCCTGTTCGACACGTTCACGGGTCCCGCGGTCGGCCACCTCCAGGTGCACGCGCCCCGGTGGCGCGAGGACGGGGACATGGGCCGGACGATCCGGGATGCGCGGGCCGTCGCGGCCGCGATCGCGGGCGTCGAGGGCGTGGCCCTCGTCTCGCCGCGGGTCTACGGACCCGTGCTGGCGACCCGGGGGACCCTCGGGCACGTGGCGCAGGTGAGCGGCGTGGACCTGCGCCTCGAGACGCGGGAGGGCGGCCTGCTGGCCGGGCTCGGGGCCGGCGCCTCCCTGCGGGCGGGGGAGGCGGTGCTGGGGGAAGGCCTCGCGCGCGAGTTGGGGGCGAAACCCGGGAACACGATCGCGGTGATGGGCACGGCCGCAGATGGCGGCGTCGCCAGCGGTCTCGTCCGCGTCAAGGCTGTCGTGCGAACGCCCGTGGACCAGGTCAACCACGCCGGGATCGTGTTGGGGCTGGCGGCGGCGCAGGAGCTCTTCGCGATGCCGGACCGGGTGCACGAGTTCGTCGTGCGCTGCCGGGACGCGGCGCGGATCCCGGCGGTCGCCGGGGTCCTGAGGGCGCACCCGTCCGTGCGGGGGCTCGAGGTTCTGACGTGGCGCGAGCTCGCGCCCCAGATCGCGTCCCTGCTCACGATCTCGGATACCATCACCATGGTCATCCTCGTCCTCCTCTTCGTGTCCACGGTCGCGGGGGTGGCCAACACGATGCTCATGGCCACGTTCGAGCGGAGCCACGAGCTCGGGATGCTGCTGGCGCTGGGCGTGACCCGGGGCCGGCTGGTGCGGATGCTCGTGATCGAGGCGCTCGTGCTGGGCTTCGCAGGGGCGCTGATCGGTTCCGCGATCGGGATGGCGCTGGTGTGGCCGGGCATGGTGCACGGGATCGACCTCGCCGCCATCACGGGGGGGGCGAAGGGCGGGTTCGACATCGGCGGGATGTCCGTCGGGAAGCTGTACCTGATTCCGGACGGCCGCGGGCTCTGGGTCGGGGTGGTGGCGGTCATGGCGACCTCCGTGATCGCGGCGATCCTCCCCGCGCGCCGGATCGCCCGTCTCAATCCTGCAGAGATCCTGCGGTCGTGAGCGGCCCCCGCGGGTCGGTCGCGCTCCGCTACGCGGTCCGGAGCCTCTTCCGGAACGGCCGCCGCACGATCCTCTCCGTGGCCGGGGTCGCCGTCGGCTGCACGGTCGCGCTCGTCGACATCGGGACGGCACGGGGCAAGGTGAACATGTTCCTCCGGAGCATCGGCGAGGGCGGGGTCGGCCACCTGCGCGTCGTGCGCGAGGGCTGGCTCGAGAGCCGGAAGGCCGAGCTGCGGGTCGCGGAGTGGCGGTCCGTCCTCGGCCGGCTCCGGGCCGACCCCGCCGTGGCGGTCGCAACGCCGCGGACCCGGGTGCAGGGGATGCTGGCCATGGGGACCCGGCTGACGGGGGCCGAGGTCGTGGGCGTGGATCCCGCGACGGAACCGAAGGCGTACCGGTACGTGCGGCAGATGTCGGCGGGCCGGTACCTGCAGCCGTCCGACCGGCGGGCGCTGGTACTGGGGCGGACCCTGGCGAACCGGCTGCGCGTAGAGCCCGGGGACCAGGTCGTGGTCTCGGCTGCGGACGCAGGAGGGATGGTCCGGACCGACATGTTCGAGGTCGTCGGCATCGTGGACCTGGGCGGCCGGCTCGACGCCGCCATCTGCCAGGTTCCGCTCGCGGATGCCGAGTGGCTGAGCGGAATCCCGGGGGCGGGCGAGATCGCGGTCCTGCTCGGGGACGCCGGGGCCGTGGCCCGCGTGCGCGCGTCGATCGCGGTGCCCAAGGGGGATGCCGTCGTCAGCTGGTCCCAGATCAGCCCGCAGAGCGCGGGGGCGGTCAAGGTCAACGAGGTGACTCAGGTGATCATCTCCGCGATCCTGCTCGCGGTCGTCCTGCTCGGGGTGGCGAGCGCCCAGCTCACGGCCATCCTCGAGCGCCGCCGGGAGTTCGCCGTGCTCGCGGCGCTGGGAGCCGGCCGGTGGACGATGGTGCGGCTGGTCCTCGGCGAGGCCGTCGCGCTGGGGACGGCGTCGTTCGTGGCGACGCTGGCGCTGGCGCTGCCGCTGGTGTGGTACCTGGCCACGACTGGGATCACGGTCATGGCCGCGGGAGGGATGAGCGTGGGCGATATCGCGATCGTGGACACGGTGTTCCGGTCCGACTTCGGCCGCTGGTTCTTCGTGGACGCGGCCCTCCTCGCGTACGCGGCCACGGTCCTCGCGTCCATCTACCCGGCCCTGTTCGCGGCGCGGTTCCAGCCGGCAGAGGCCCTGCGGGTGGCCGGGTGACGGGGGGGGACGGATGAGCGGCTCCGTGCTCGTCCTGGCCCGGGGACTGCGGAAGTCCTTCTTCGCCGGGGCGATCGAGGTGCCCGCCCTCCGGGGGGTGGATCTCGCCCTTCGGGAGGGCGAGTTCGCCGCCCTCGTCGGACCTTCCGGGAGCGGCAAGAGCACGCTCCTGAACCTGATCGGGACGCTGGACTCGCCGACCGGAGGCGCCCTCGAGGTGCTCGGCCGCGACGTCGGCGCGCTCTCGCTCGAAGAGCGCGCCCGGTTGCGGCTCCGGTCGCTCGGGTTCGTCTTCCAGGCCTACAACCTCGTCCCGGTCCTCACCGCGGTCGAGAACGTCGAGTTCGTGCTTGAGTTGCAGGGACAGGGCCGGAGCCGCCGGGAGGCCGCGCTCGAGGTGCTCCGCGAGGTCGGACTCGCGGAGCTGGCGGACCGCCGGCCCGCGGAGCTGTCGGGCGGCCAGCAACAGAGGGTCGCGGTCGCCCGCGCCGTCGTCTCGCGGCCCAGGCTGGTCCTGGCGGACGAGCCTACGGCCAATCTCGACGGGGCGACCGCCGAGTCCCTCATCGATCTCATGCAGGATCTCCGCCGGCACCACGGGATGACCTTCCTGTTCTCGACCCACGATTCCCGCGTGATCGGCCACGCGGGCCGGGTCATCACGCTGACCGACGGCGTCGTGACCGGCGACGAGGCGCGGGGAGGGTAGCATGCGGCGGCGGGCGGGCCTGGCGGCGGCCCTTGCCGCATGCGTCCTCGTCCGGCCAGCGGCGGCGCGCGAGGTCTGGACGGCGGGGGAGTCGTCCCTGCGCCTCACAACCGCGGTCGAGGGGATGGGCGTGGCGGCGGCCGCGCCGCGGGGAACCGGCGGGACAGGCGGCTCTGCCGCGCTCGGGTTCGGCCGGATCCGTCTGGGCGCGTCGCTCCGGACCGGCCCCGCCGTCGGCTGGGAGGTCGCCTGGGACAACCGGGTCGCGGTCGACGCCGGCCCGTCCGGGAGCCCGGCCGCCGCGTTCGCCCTTCCCTCCGGCGCGCCCGCGCCGTTCCGGGCGATCCGGGCCGGCGGAGTCGTGGCGCGGTCGGGACGGACCCTCGACTACGACGAGATCGACCGCGCTTCGGTGTCCTGGCATGCCTCCCGGTTCGAGGTGGTCGCCGGACGGCAGGCGGTAGGGTGGGGCCGGGGCCAGTTGTTCGGCGCGGTGGACATCTTCGCCCCGTTCACGCCGCTCGAGATCGACCGCGAGTGGCGCCGGGGGGTGGATGCCGTCAGCGCGGACCTGAAGGTCACGTCCCGGAGCTCCGTCGGGATCGTGGCGGCTGCCGGGCGGAACCGGGACTCCTCGGCGGTCGGAGGGCGGATCCGCGGCGATCTTGGATTCGCCGATGCGGAGCTCGTCGCGGCGAAGCGGGCCGAGGACGAGATGTACGGGTGGTCGGCCTCGGCGGCGGTCGGCGGGCCGGAGGTGCATGCCGAGGCCGCGGTCTTCCATACTCCCGGCGACCTGCCCGTGCGCGGGGTCGACGGCCGGAGCGACTGGATTCCGAAGGCCGTCGTCGGCGCGTCGAACAACTTCGCGCTCGGGTCGGGCCTCCTGGCATCCGTCGAGTACCACTGGTCCGGGTTCGGGGCCGCGCGGCCGTCCGAGCTCGCGGCGCTGGAGGATCTGCCCGCCTTCACCCGCCGGCTCCAGCGCGGCGACACCCAGATCGCGGGACGCCAGGCGGCGGCGGTGACAGCGCGGTACACGTTCGGCGTGGCATGGTCGGCCGGGCTTCAGGTGCTGGGGAGCCTGATCGACTCCTCCGCCGTCGGCGCGGCGACCGTGACCTGGGACCTGTCGGATCGCGTCACGGCGACCGTTGCGGGCTACCTCTCGACCGGTGCGGGGGTGTCCGGAGACGGGCCGCGCAGCCAGTTTGGGGGGGTTCCGCCCTCCATCCTGTTGCAGGTCAGGTTCTACGACTGAACCGCCCGGCGCCCTGCTAGAATGCGTGGGTTCTGGACATGAACGGGACTGCCGCCCAACCCGGACTGCGCAATATCCTCGGCGCCGGCCGATTCGTGTACGGCGCCGAGCTAGTGACCACGCGCGGCCCGGTCGTCCCGGCGTCCGGGGCCGCGATCCTGAAGCTCGGCGAGGGGTTCTGCGAATCGCCCCGGCTCTCGTGGATCTCGGTCACGGACAACCCCGGCGGCAACCCGATGACGCCCGGGGATCAGGTGGCCCGGTGCCTCCAGGGGCGCAAGGAGGTCGTCGTCCACCTCACGTGCAAGGACATGAGCCGCAACGGGATAGAGTCGGCGGCGTGGCGGTGCGCGTCGGCAGGCATCAACGGGATCCTCGCGCTCTCGGGCGACTACCCGGCGAACGGGCATCGGGGACTCTCGGCCCCGGTCTTCGACCTCGATTCGGTGTCGTTGATCTCGCTCCTCCGCGACATGAACGAGGGGCTCAAGGCCCGGACCCGCCTCGGTAACATCGAGGTACTGCCGAAGACGGATTTCTTCGTCGGCTGTGCGGTCTCGCCGTTCAAGAAGACGGAGGAGGAGCTGGTGCCCCAGTACCTCAAGCTCCTGCGGAAGCTGAAGGCGGGCGCGCAGTTCGTGATCCCCCAGCTCGGGTACGACATGCGGAAGTTCCACGAGGTCCTGCTCTGGCTCCAGATGCACGGGATCCGGGTCCCCGTGATCGGGAACGTGTACGTCCTGAGCCGCGCCGTCGCGGGCATGTTCAACCGCAATGTCTTCCCCGGGTGTGTCGTGAGCGGCGAGCTGGTCATGCAGGCGACCAAGCGCGCGGCGGGGCCGGATCACGGGCAGGCGTTCTTCACCGAGCTGGCGGCCAAACAGCTCGCCGTGTTCCGGGGGATGGGTTTCGCGGGCGGCTACCTGGCCGGGGTGACGGACGCCGCGCAGGTTGAGGAGATCGTCGCGCTCAGCGAAAGCTACGGCGCCGACGACTGGAAGCGGCTAGCGAAGGAGATCCAGTTCTCGCACAAGGATGAGTTCTACCTGTTCGAGGCGGACCCGGCGACGGGGTTGGGCGTGGCCGGCAGGCTGAACCCCGGGTACCTGGCACGGAAGAGCCGGCCGCCGCGGACCCGGCACGTGACGATCGAGTACCGCGTGTGCCGGGCGACGCACGCGAACGTGTTCACGCCGGGGAAGCGGCTGTTCAACCCGATGAAGCGCGTCTACGGCCTCCTCGACCGGCGCAATGATGGCTGGCTCGCGACCGCGGCCTACGGGATCGAGAAGATCTCGAAGTTCGTCTGGTTCGGGTGCCGCGACTGCGGGGACTGCAGTCTGCCCGACTGCGTGTACCTGTGCCCGATGTCCGCGTGCTCGAAGAACCAGCGGAACGGCCCGTGCGGGGGATCCCACGACGGAATCTGCGAGGTGGGGACCAAGACCTGCATCTGGGTCAGGGCCTACGCGCGCCTGCGGCGGTGGGGCGAGGTCGAGTCGGTGTTCGCGGCGCCGGTCGTGACGTGGAACGCGGACCTGATGGGCACGTCGTCGTGGGCGAACACGTTCCTGGGGCGGGACCACAACACGGGATCGGCCATGACGGCCGTCCAGGGGGTGAAGAGGATGCCGATGCCGGGGCTCACGATCATTGGGGAGTCGATCAACGACTCCGTGCCGTCCACGAAGAAGCTCTACGACGCCAACGACCTCGACGGCATCCTCGCGCTGGCGAAGTCCCAGGACGAGGGCGGGGCGGCTTGGATCGACGTGAACGTGGGGCGGCGGCCGCCGTCGTTCATGGCGGACATGGTCCGCCGGGTCCAGTCGGTGACGGCGAAGCCGATCTCGATCGACACACCCGACCCTGAGCTCACGAAGGCCGCGCTCGAAGCCTACGACCAGAAGCGGGCCGGCGGCAAGCTCCCGATCCTGAACTCGATCTCGCCCCTCCGGATGCCGATGCTCGACCTCTACCGCGTTAGGCCGTTCATGCCGATCCTGCTCGTCTCCGAGCGGATGGAAGGCGGGGCGGGGAAGCCCAACCGGACGGTCGAGGAGACGGTGGCCACGGCCCGCGAGATGCTCGCGGCGGTGAAGAAGAGCGGGCTGTCGATTCCGAACGACCAGCTCATATTCGACCCCGGGATCGGGCCGATCGCGAGCGACATGGAGGGGATGGTCCGCCGGGTGCTCGAGTCGATCCGCGCCATCCATGCGGATCCCGTGTTCGCGGGATGCCACCTCAGCGTGGGGCTCTCGAACTTCAGCCACATGCTGCCCTCGAAGAAGGCGGACGGCACCCCGGTCAAGAGCGCGATCGAGAGCGCGTTCCTGACCCGCGCCATGCCGTACGGCCTCGACTTCATCATCGGCAGCGTCAAGCGCCGGTATGAGGTCCTGCCCGAAGGCCACCCCGCCCTGCTCTGCCTGGACGGGGCCGTCAAGGCCGCCGGGGAGGACGCGCTCGAACTCGTCGTCGCGTTCTACAGCGAGTAGGAGGAACCCCATGGCACGTTTCGCCACCATCGGAAAGAAGATCCCGTCCGACCTCGAGATCGCGCAGGCCGCGAAGCTCCGCCCAATCGTCGACGTGGCAAAGGATCTCGGGATCACGCCGGAGGAGCTCGAGCCGTACGGCCGGGACATCGCCAAGATCAACCTCTCCGTCCTCGAACGGACGAAGGGGCGGCCCAACGGCAAGTTCATCACCGTCACCGCGATCACGCCCACGCCGCTCGGCGAGGGGAAAACAGTGACATCGTTCGGGCTGGGGCAGGGGCTGGCCAAGATCGGGAAGAAGGTCTGCAACACGACGCGCGAGCCTTCCAAGGGCCCGACGTTCGGGATCAAGGGCGGCGCGGCCGGCGGCGGCTACTCGCAGATGCTCCCGATGGAGCAGATCAACCTCAACTTCACCGGCGACATCCAGGCGGTCGAGGCCGCACACAACCTCTACAACGCGGCCATGGACGCGAGCATCTTCCACAAGAACCTGCTCCGCATCGACCCGGCCAACATCAACCTGCGCCGGTGCGTGGACGTGAACGACCGCGCCTTGAGAGAGCTGATCGTGACGCTGGGCGGGACCCAATCAATCGTCTACCGTCAGGCCGGGTACGACATCACGGCCGCCTCCGAAACCGCCGCCGTGCTCGCGCTCTCCAAGGACCTTTTCGACCTGCGCAAGCGCCTTGGGCGCATGATCTGCGGGTTCACGTACGACAACAAGCCGGTCACCGCCGAGGACCTCAAGGTTGCGGGGGCCATGACCGTGCTGCTGCGCGACGCCATCAAGCCGAACCTCGTGCAGTCCATGGAGGGCCATCCGGTCCTGTGCCACGGCTTCCCGTTCGCGAACGTCGCGCACGGGAACAACTCCGTGATCGCGGACTACGTCGCGCTCAAGCTTGCCGACTACGTCGTGACCGAGTCCGGGTTCGGCGCCGACTGCGGGGCGGAGAAGTTGTTCGACATCGTCTGCCGCCAGGCCGGCCTCAAGGTCGACTGCGCCGTCATCACGCTCTCGATCCGGGCGCTCAAGATGCACGGCGGCGCCTACGAGTTCAAGCCGGGTCAGAAATACGACAAGGAAGGCGCGGAGAAACCCAACTGGGTGGCGCTGGAGAAGGGCTGCGGCAACCTCCGGATCCACATCGAGAACGTCCGCCAGTTCGGTATCCCGGTCGTGGTGACGATCAACATCTTCTCCTCGGATCGCGAGGAGGAGATCGACTTCGTCCGCCAGTTCGCGCTGGACCACGGGGCCGCGTTCGCGGTACCCCTCGAAGCGTGGGCGTGCGGGGGAGAGGGCTGCGTCGAGGCGGCCGAGGCCGTGGTCAAGGCCTGCGACATGCCGAACACGTTCCATCACTTGTACCCCGACGAGATGCCCATCCGGGAGAAGATCGAGACGATCGCGACGAAGATCTACCGCGCCGCGGGCGTGGACTTCTCGCCGCAGGCCGAGCACAAGCTCGAGCTCTTCGAGAAGATCGGGCTCGGGGGGCTGTGCGTGAACATGGCCAAGACGCACCTCTCGATCACGCACGACCCGACGATCAAGGGCGTCCCGCCCGAAGGCTACCGCGTGCCGATCCGGGACATCCGGGCGTCGGCGGGGGCGGGGTTCCTCTACCCCCTGCTGGGCGAGATGATGACGATGCCGGGCCTGCCCTCGCGGCCGGCGTTCATGAACGTCGACATCGACAAGGACGGCAAGACGGTCGGACTCTTCTAAGGGAGTCGGATAGCTAGATAGTGATCCCTTCCCACTTCAGGAGCTGGTCGCGCACTTTCGCCAACTGGATCGCGGTCTCCTGGTATTCGTTCTTCCCGGAGTGGTGTTCGACGCCCCAGTACCCCTTGTAGCCAGCGTCCTTGAGGATCTTCATCTTGGGCTCGAGCTCCTTCATGCAGCAGTCGTAGGACACGTGGGAATGCATCGCGTACTTGGCGAACTTCTCCTCGCCCGTTCCCTTGAAGTGGACGAGGACGCCGAACCCGGGGTGGTTGACGCCTTCGCAGAGCTTCCTCATGTTGTCCGGGTCCACCTCGGCGCCCCAGTGGTTCTCGGGGCCGATGCGGAAGCCGTTGTCGTTCGCGAACTTCGCGTACTCCTGGTAGCGCTTGACTATTGAATCGAACTGCTCGTTCGTCCAGTTCTTGTCGCGGCATCCCGCGTCGATCCGGAGCGTCTTCGCTTTCAGGAAGGCCGCGGCCTTGAGCCACTCGAGCATCAGCTTGTAGTTTGCCTCGCGCTTCGCGGCGTCGTCCTCCCACAGGATGGGGCCGTCCACGCACAGGTTCGCGAGCTTGAGCTCGCGTTCGCCCAGGCCGTCCTTGATCTTCTTGAGGAAATCCTGGTCCAGCGTCGGCATGTGGCCGTTCCAGATGTCAGCCGAGCGGATGCCGTACCGGTGGCGGACGGTCTCCATATAGCCGAAAACGTCCATGAGCTTTTGTTCGAGCAGTCCGTGGAAGCTGTACGAGGCGATCGATATTTTCATCTTCATCTAATCGGCTCCTGTCAGTAGAGGATGCATGGAGATTCGCAGGCCCCGGCGTCATTGTCAAGGTGGTCCTATAATCCACTTATGGTTTTGAAGGCCTTGGTCGACGATTTCCTCGCGCAGAAGGTGCTGGCGCTGGCCGGGGTGCGCCGCAACGGCAGCGGGTTCGGCCACGCCATCCGCAAGGAGCTCGTCAGCCGCGGCTGGGACGTCCGGCTGGTCCATCACCAGGCCGATGCGGCCGGCGGCATTCCGTGCGTGCGCGGTCTCAAGGCGCTCCGCGGGCAGGCGGGAGGGCTCATCCTCGTGACCCGCCCCAAGGTCACCGAGCGGCTCGTGCGCGAGGCGGCCGAGGCCGGGATGAAGAGGATCTGGATCCAGCAGGGCGCGGCATCGCGGGACGCGATCGAGTTCTGCAGGTCCGCGGGGCTGGGCGTCGTCCACGGGGAGTGCATTCTCATGCACGCGGCGCACGACGCCTTCCCGCACGGCATGCATCGCTGGCTCCGGGGCCTGTTCGGGCTCAACCCCCGCTGAAGACCCGGCCGGGACGCCGCGCTAGCGGTCGCGGCGGGCGGCGAAAGCGAAGGCCGTGAAGTACCGGCGCCACTGGGCTGCGGTGGAACCGAAGCCGTTCCCCGCGTAGAAGAAGTCGGCGAAGCATTCGCGGACCCGTGCGACTTCCCTCCGGCGGGGCGGGGTGTCTGCCGACGCCAGAGTCAGGTCCAGGAGTTCGAGGGCGCGGTCCGCTGCCCGGACGGCACGCTCCTCGTGCTTTCGCTCGCGCCACGCGATGGCCCGCTCGACCTCGCTCCCCGCGTTCGCCATCTGATCGATGAACGGCATCTTCGCCCATCGCCCCGCTGCGAGCTCCCGGTGCAGGAAGCTCACCGGGGACACCGTTTCCCGATGAGGGCCGTGATGGCGTTCCGCGTGTCCTCGCGCTCCACGCCGCGGGAGCGGTTGCCCTGCGACGGCCGCAGGTTGATGACGGAGTCGAACTCGACGTAACCGTCGGCGGCAGCGTCGGGGTAGAGGTTGATCCCCCACAAGTCCTTCTGGGTCGATCCGTCGTCGAGCAGGGCGGCCTCGAGGTCGGAATGCAGTTCGGCGTCGACGGCGACAACGCCGCGTCCGATGTCGACAACCGCCTTGACCATGTCTCCAAAGCCCGCGGCGGCCATCCGCCTCAGCTCGTCGATCGCCATGGTCTCCCGGATGATCGTCATTGGCGTGTTGCGCGCACTACCATAGCATGCACCGGCGGCGTTTCCCTCGCATGGATGGGGCTGCTCGTGCCTGCTGACGGATTGGTGGTCGGCTATCCTGACCCCCATGGTGAAACCTCCTCGGGCTGGGCTCGAACCAGCAACCCCCCGGTTAACAGCCGGGTGCTCCACCATTGAGCTACCGAGGAATATTCGGAGGCCCGTATCCGGGCCACCTTGCCCCAATTGTACCAAGGGCGGGGCTATACTGAACCCCGTCGGGGATTGAAGCCGGCGGGGAGGGGATCCATGTACGTCGTCGCGGTCACGATCAAGGCGAAACCCGAGCATGTGGAGGAGTTCATCCAGGCGACGCTCGCGAACGCGCGCGGGACCCGGGGCGAGCCCGGCAACGCCCGGTTCGACGTGCTCCGCGCCGAGGAGGATCCCAACCGGTTCCTCCTGTACGAGGCCTACCGGACGAAGGACGACTTCGTCGCGCACCAGAAGACCGGCCATTACTTGACCTGGCGCGACACGGTCAAGGACTGGATGGCCGAGCCCCGGGTCGGCGTCCGCCACCTGAACCTGTTCCCCGGGGACGCGGCGGGCTGGTGATGCTTCAACCGGTCTTCCCGGCGGAGCTGCTGGTTCCGCCGAGGATCCTGTTCGGGCCCGGCGTCCTCAAGGCCCTCGGGGAAGTTGCCGGGGACCTCGGCCGGCGCGCGCTCCTCGTCACGGGTTCGGCATCCGTCCAGCGGGGCGGGACGCTGGGCAAGATCGAGGCGGTGCTCCGGGCGCACGGCGTCGCGGCGGTCCACGTCATCGTCCGCAAGGAGCCCGACGTCGAGGCCGTTGACGCGGCGGCGCAGGCCGGGCGCATGGGCAATTGCGACGTCGTGATCGCAGTCGGGGGCGGGAGCGCGATCGACCTGGCGAAGTCGGCGGCCGGCATGATTCCGAACGACGGCTCCCTGCTCGACTACCTGGAGGGGGTCGGGACTGGCAAGGTAATGGCGCGCGCCCCCGTGCCCCTCGTGGCGGTCCCGACGACGGCGGGGACCGGGAGCGAGGCGACGAAGAACGCCGTCATCAACGGGTTTTCCCTCACGAAGGGGCCGTTCAAGAAGAGCTTCCGCGACCCGAGGCTAGTCCCGGCGGCGGCCATCGTGGATCCCGAGCTCTCGATCGGCGCCTCGCCGGGGATAACGGCGGCGTGCGGGATGGACGCGCTGACCCAGCTCGTCGAGCCGCTGACCTCGCTCAACGCGACGGCGGTGACGGACGCGCTCGCGGTAACAGGGATCGAGGCCGTGGGGCGCTCGCTCCAGCGTGCCGTCGAGAACGGCTATGGGCTTGATGCGCGAGCCGATATGTCCTATGCGGCCCTGCTCTCGGGCGTCTGCCTCTCCAACGCCGGGCTGGGTGCCGTGCACGGGCTGGCCTCTCCCGTCAGCGCGCATGCCCCGATCCCGCATGGCCACATCTGCGCCGTGCTCCTGCCGCTGGTGACCGAGGCCAATCTCAAGGCCCTGCGGGCGGGCCGGGGGAGGCAGGAGGCGCTCCACGGCTACGAACGCGCGGAGGGGGCGTTGGGCGCGCCGATCCCGGATTTCTGCGGCCGGTTCTCGATCCGCGGCTTTGGGTCCTTCGGCCTGAAGGCGGAGGATCTTCCCCGCGTGGCGGCGGGGGCGACCAGCGGGAGCATGAAGACGAATCCCGTGGTGCTGAGCCCGGCGGAGCTCGAAGACATCCTTCGGCGGGCGCTCTGAATGGCCGGTCTGCCGGTACGTCCCGTTCCCGGGGGGGTTGAGTTCACGGTCTTTGCCGCGCCCCGGAGCGCGAAGGCGGGGGTCCGCGGGATTCAGGCCGAGGCACTCAAGATCGCGGTCCACAGCCCTCCCGAGAAGGGTCGCGCGAACGACGAGCTCGTCGAGGTCCTGGCGGACTTCCTCGGGGTCAAGCGCGGCACCGTCGCGATCGTGGCCGGGGCGGGCATGCGGCGGAAGCGGGTCCAGGTCACCGGTTTCTCCGCCGTGTCCATGCAGAGGGCACTGGAGGGTCTATAATTCGCGTCATGCACACACTCGTCATCGGCGGAACGGGACTGATCAGCACGGCCATAGTCCGGGAGCTCAAGGTGCGGGGGCACCGGGTCACGGTGTTCCACCGGGGGACGCACCCGTTGCGGGAGCCCGGCGTCCTCGAGGTCGTCGGAGACCGGCAGAATCGCGCGCTCTTCGAGATCGCGATGCGGGCCATGCGGTTCGACGCCGTGATCGACATGATCTCGTACTCGCGCGAGGACGCGGCGTCCGCATTCCGCGCGTTCCGGGGCCGCGTCGGGAGCTTCATCCACTGCTCGAGCGTGTGCGCGGTGGGCGTGCCGACCACTAAGGTGATCTGCGAGGAGACCGAGCCGTACCACCCGGTGTCGGGCTACGGACGCGGCAAGGCGGCGGCCGAGAAGTTCCTGCTCGCCATGTGGAAGGCGCACCGGTTCCCGGTCACGATCATGCGGCCGTCGCACACGTACGGCCCCGGCGGCGGGTGGGTGCTCGGGACATTCCTGACGGACTGGGAGACGGATTGCGAACTCGTGAACAGGATCCGGCGTTCCTCGCCAGTGGTCGTGCACGGCGACGGCACCACCCTCTGGCAGTCGTGCTTCAACGCCGACATCGCCAAGGGCTTCGTCGGGGCGATCGGGAGGAAGCACGTGCGCGGCCAGGTCTACCACCTGTGCGGCGGCGAGATCCAGACCTGGAACGAGTACTACGAGTCCGTCGGGCGTGCGGTGGGACGGAAACCCCGGATCGTGCACCTGCCTACGGACGTGATCGTGCGCGGGGCGCCGGAATCCGCGACCGGATTCCTGCGCGAGATCGCGTTCACGCACGGGGCGTACTCGATCGAGAAGGCGCGGCGCGACATCCCCGGGTTCGATCCCGCGATCGACGTGGAGGAAGGGACCCGGCGCCACGTCGCGTGGCTGCGTGCCGCGGGGATACTGGCGAAGGCGCCGAAGCGGCCGTTCGAGGACGCGTTGGCCCGGTTCGGGTTATCGATGCTCCGCGCGGCGAAAGGCCTCGGCCGGCGGCGGCATTCCGCGGCTTGAAATGACCGGGCGACGGGACTATCCTGCGTAGCCGGGCATGCCGATCAAGGAGTTCGAATGCCAGGCCTGCAAGCACCGGTTCGAGGAGATCCTCGGGCTGAACGAGCCGGTGCCCGAGAAGTGTCCGAAGTGCGGAAACGGTCCGCTCAAGCAGCTGCTCGGGACCTTCCGCATCGCCGGGGCGTCGAAGAAGAGTTCGCGCGACGACGACGTCGCAGGCGACGAGTTCGGCGGAAACGAGGAAGCGCCCCCGGGCGAGGACTACGGGGCGGAAGGCGACATCGGGGGCGGCGAGGATTTCGGTGCGGAAGACAGCTTGGGGCCCGACGGCGGGGCCGGTCTGCCGGGTGACGCCGGGAATGGCATGGACGCCGGATCGGGCGGTGAGCCCGCCGGCGGTGACGACACAGGGGACGCGGGGACTGCCCGCGACGAGGAGGCTTGAAAAGGTGAAGACATTGCGAGTGGGCATCATCGGGACCGGGGGCATCGCGCAGACGCACCTCGAGGGCTACAAGCACACGGAAGGCGTCGAGGTCGTCGCGGCCTGCGACGTCAGGGAACAAGCGGCGCGCGAAACGGCGCAGAAGTGGAACATCCCCTGCGTCTACACCGACTACCGGAAGATGCTGAAGGAACAGAAGCTCGACCTCGTGTCGGTCGCCACGCCCAACGCCTTCCACATGGCGCCCACGGTGGCGGCGCTCAAGGCCGGCGTCCACGTCCTCTGCGAGAAGCCGATCGCCATGAACGCGCGCGAAGGGGCGATCATGTGTGCGGCGGCGAAGAAGGCCCGGCGCATCCTGGACATCGGGCTCAACTGCCGGTTCATCCCGGGCAACCAGATGCTCAAGAAGTTCATCCTCTCGGGCGAGCTGGGTAGGATCTACTACGTCCGCGTGCAGGCCCTGCGCCGCCGCGGGATTCCGGGCTGGGGTGTCTTCATCCGCAAGGACATGTCCGGCGGCGGGCCGCTGATCGACATCGGCGTTCACCAGCTCGACCTCGCGCTGTGGCTCATGGGGCATCCCGAGCCGGTCTCCGTCACCGGGAACGCCTACTGCGTCTTCGGAAAGCGGAAGAACGTCTTCGCACCCTGGGGCGAGTGGGATCCCCGCAAGTACACGGTCGAGGACATGGCGGCCGGGATGGTGCGGTTCAGGAACGGGGCCACGCTGACGCTCGAGGCGTCGTGGGCCGCGCACATCGAGCACGACGTCTGGAACGTCTCGCTCATGGGCACCGAGGGCGGCGCGTCCACGGCTCCCCTCCGGATGTTCAAGGAGCGGAAGAAGACTCTCCTGGACGTGAGTCCGGCGCAGGTGCCCGACGCCAAGAGCCACACCGAGGAGATCCGGGCGCTCGCGCGTGCGATCCGGGCAGGCGGCCCCGCCCCGGTGCCGGGCGAGCAGGCGCTGATGGTGACCCGCATCCTGGACGGGATCTACCTGTCGGCGAAGACGGGCCGGGAAGTAAGGCTGTAGTCCCGTGCGGGGCCGGTTTGCCGGGCGCGCCGCGCTGGTCACGGGCGGCGCGCAGGGGATTGGCGCCTGCGTTGCCGCGGCCCTCGCGGCCGAGGGGGCGGACGTCCTGATCGCGGATTCGGACGGGAGGGCCGGAGCCCGGCGGACGCGGGAGCTGGCCGGGAAGAGGCAGCGGGTCGGGTTCGTGCGGGCCGACGTCGGCCGGCCGGCGGATGTCCGCCGGATGGTGCGCGAGGCCGTCCGCCGGTTCGGCCGGCTGGACGTGCTTGTGAACAACGCCGGGATCGGCTCTGCGTCGCCCCTGGCGACGCGGCCGGTCGGCCAGTGGGACCGGGTCCTCGCCGTCAACCTGCGCGGGGCGTACCTCGCATCCCAGCTCGCCGCCCCTCACCTTGCGAAGGTCCGGGGCGCGATCGCGCACATCGCGTCCACGCGTGCGCTCCAGTCCGAGGCGAACACGGAACCGTACTCGGCCTCCAAGGGCGGCCTCCTCGCGCTCACGCATGCGCTCGCGGTCACGCTTTCCGGGCAGGTGCGTGTGAACTGCGTGCTCCCGGGATGGATCGTGACGGACGAGTGGCGCTACGACGGCCGGCGCACGGAGGTGACGGCGGCGGACCGGGCCCAACACCCGGCGGGGCGGGCGGGCCGGCCCGAGGACATTGCGCAGGCCGTGCTGTTCCTCTGTTCCCCCGAGGCGGGCTTCATCACGGGTGCCCACCTGGTGGTGGACGGCGGGATGACCCGCCGGATGATCTACGCTGAGTAGTCTTAGAGCCGGCGGATTGCCGCCGGCAAGTCGGAGGCCCGGGTAGCCACGGCGTCGGGCTTCCACCGGGCCAGCTCCCGGCGCCGCCCGAATCCCCAGGTCACGGCGCACAGTCGCGCATGAGCGCGCCGCCCCGCCTCCATGTCGAACCGGCTGTCCCCGACCACGGCGGTCTCCGCGGGGCGGGCATGGAACCGCCGCATGAGGTCGAGAATGGCCGCCGGATGGGGCTTGCGCCGCCGCATCTCGTCGCCGCCGACGACGGCCGAGAACCGGCGGGCCACGCCGAGGCCGCGCAGTACCTTCCTGCTGATTCCACCGGGCTTGTTCGAGAGCACGACGAGCCGCAATCCCCCGAGGGAGGCGAGCGCGCGCCGGATACCCGGGTAGAGGCGCGTGCGGACCAGGCACCGGCGCCCGTAAAGCACGATGAACCGCCGGTGCGCGCGGTCCAGCTCCGTCCCCGTCAGGCCGCGGACCTCGGGGAGGGTGCGTCGCAGGAGGTGCCGGGCGCCCTGCCCCACATGGGCCTCCACGGCCCGGCGGGGCAGGGGATGCAGGCTCATTTCGCGCCGCAGGGCGTTCACGGCGTCCGCCAGATCGGCCCCCGTCGACACCAGGGTGCCGTCCAGGTCGAAAACGACGAGTTTGAGCGCCACGGGACTTTCCATCATACTGAATGACCATGAAGGAGGGAGGGCGCAGCCCTAAGTCGCAGCGCGGACGCGTCGCCCGGACGGGGGGCGCGCACGATGACGCGCCGTACCCCGTGATCCGGGTTCTGCCGGACGGCACCGTGGAGCATGCCAACGGGGCGGCCGAGATCGTCTTCCCGGGGCTGCGGGCCCGGGGCGCCTCCCACCCCGTGATCGCCGGGGTGCTGACCGCGGCGGCGGGGATGACGCGCGGCTCCCGGTTCGTGGATCGCGAGGAAGCCCACGGCGATCGCGTCTGGGCGGAGCGGATCGTCAAGGAGCCCGGCCGGTTCACGGTGTATATGAACGACATAACCGAGCTCAAGCTGGCTCGGGAGGAGCTCCGCCTTCTCGAGACGCACGACCGGCTGACCGTGCTCCTGAGCCGCGGCCAGCTTCTCGACCGGCTCGCCGACGCCGTGCACGGCGCCCTGCGCTACCGGTTCCCGCTCTCGGTCGCCCTGTGCGACGTGGACGGCATGCACCGGATCAACGACGAGTTCGGGCACCGCGTTGGGGACGACGTGCTGGCAGGCGTCGGCCGCACGCTCAAGGCGTGTCTGCGCGCCGAGGACATCGCCGGGCGCTATGGGGGGGACGAGTTCGTGATCGTCTTCCCGCACACCTCGGCCTACGATGCCGTGATCGGAATCGACCGCATCCGCCAGCGGCTGGACCGCCTTGAGATCAAGACCAAGCCGGCGCATGCCATCAAGGTGACCATGTCGTTCGGCGTGGCGGATCTGTCGCCCAAGGACATGAACGAGCGCGACCTGATCGCGGCCGCCCAGAAGTCCCTCGCCGAAGCGAAGAAGGGGACGTGATTAAGTAATTAAGTTGCCGCAGGCAACTTAATTACTTAATCACGTCCCCTGCCTCTCGATAAGTTCGATCTCGTAGCCTTCCGGCGCGTCCACGAACGCCATCCGCCCCTGCCCCTTGGTGCCGTGCGGGCCTTCCGAGAAAGCGAGCCCCTGCGCCTTGAGGCGCGCGCCGATCTGGTCGAGGTCGTCCACGAGGAAGGCGAGGTGGGTGAGGTCGGGCCCGACCGTCACGGGACCCGAGGCCGGGAAGCGGCAGATCTCGATCTCCTCGTCGCCGTCGGGCGCCTTGAAGAAGGCGAGCTCGGATCCCCGGCCCGAGGTGCTCCGGCGGGTCAGCGTGAGTCCGAGGGCGTCGCGGTAGAAGGCCACGGTGCGCTCGAGGTCCTCGACCCGGTAGCGCGTATGCAGGAGTTTCCTGATCATGTGCCAGATCCTCCGTCAGAGCTGTCGCCCGATATAATAGCGGGATGGGGACGGGAGCGGATACGGACAAGGTACTCGACTCGCTGAAGGCGAAGGTGGAGGCGCAGGCGCGCGCGGCGCGGCAGGGCGCCCTGCGACTTGCCGCGGTGTCGACTGCCCAGAAGAACCAGTCCCTGGAGTTCCTGGCGGCCGCGCTCGAGCGGGAGACGGCCGCGATCCTGGCCGAGAACCGGCTGGACGTCGAGGCCGCCAGGAAGGCCGGGGCGCGTCCGGCGGCCCTGGACCGGCTCATGCTGACCGAGGGGCGCCTGCTGGCGCTGGCGGCGTCCGTCCGCGACGTCGTGAACCTGCCCGATCCGGTCGGCGAGGTCACGGGCCGGTGGCCCCGCCCCAACGGCCTCCGCATCGTGCGCTCCCGGGTTCCGATCGGCGTGATCGCGATCATCTACGAATCCCGTCCCAACGTGACCGTGGACGCCTCGGTCCTGTGCCTCAAGGCCGGGAACGCGGTCATCCTCAAGGGGGGCTCCGAGTGCCTGAACAGCAACCGGATCCTCGCGGCCCTGATCGCGAAGGCCCTGTCCCAGGGCGGCCTGCCGGGGGAAGCGGCGCAGTTCCTGGACACGACGGAGCACGCGGCCGTGGCCGAACTCGTCCGGCTGGACGGTCTCGTGGACCTCGTCATCCCGCGCGGCAGCGAGGAGATGATCCGCCGGATCCGGGAGGAGGCGACCGTGCCGATCATCGGCCACGGCAAGGGGCTCTGCCACGTCTACGTGGACCGGTCCGCAAACCTCCAGATGGCGGAGGAGATCGTCTTCAACGCGAAGGTGTCCCGGCCGGGGGTGTGCAATTCCATGGAATCCCTGTTGATCCACCGGGACGCGGCTGCGGCGTTCCTGCCGCGGGCCGCCGAGCGGCTCGCGGCCGCGGGCGTGGAACTGCGCGGGGATCAGGCCGCGCGCAACCTTGTGGCGACGATGAAACCGGCCACCGAGGAGGACTGGCGGACCGAGTACCTTGACCTCGTCCTTTCGGTTAAAGTAGTGGACGGCGTGGACGCGGCGATCGAACACATCAACACCTACTCGTCCCACCTGTCGGAGACGATCGTGTCCGAGGACCGGCGGGCCGTCAAGCGGTTCATGGACCAGGTCGATTCGGCCGTCGTCTACCACAACGCCTCGACGCGGTTCACGGACGGCGGGGAATTCGGATTCGGCGCCGAGATCGGGATCTCGACAGGCCGCCTGCACGCCCGGGGCCCCATGGGACTCAAGGAGCTGACGTCCTACAAGTACCTGGTCTACGGGCAGGGGCAGGTCAGGGCATGAAGGTGCCGGCGAAGCTCCTCTTCTGGGAGAAATGGCCCTCGACCCGGAAGGCGCGGTGGCTGGGATACGCGATCACGGCCTTCACCATCCTGGGCGCGGTCGCGGACATGGGAGAGGGCGTCAGCCTCCGCAGCCTGGATTTCATGTTCTGGCTCCGCGGCGAGGTCCCGGCGACGGCTCCCGTCGTCATCGTGGCCATCGACAACGAATCCTTCGAGGAGATGACCGAGTCATCCGGCCGGTGGCCCTGGCCCCGTAGCGCGCACGGCAAGCTGATCCGCCAGATCATGAAGGGCAAGCCGAAGGTGATCGTGTTCGACGTCCTCTTCGACAACGAGGACACCAAGCATCCCCAGGAGGACCCCGCCCTGGCGGCGGCGTGCCGGGCGTCCGGATGCGTGATCCTGGGCGCCGAGCTCGTGCACGAGGTCGACAAGCAGTTCGAGTACGACCGGCTCGCGCTGCCCAACAAGGTCCTCATCAGCTCGATCCTGGCGCCCGGCCTCGTGAACACGCCGCAGGACTCCGACGCGTTCGTCCGGCGCGCCCAGCTGTACCGGAAGGTGCACGAGGAGCGCTACTACTCGCTCGCCTCCGAGGCCCTGCGCAAGTACCTGGGGGTGGGGAAAGGCGAGATCAACACCGAGCCCGGCTACATGGAATTCGGCCCCGACCGGACCATCCCC
>Ga0315294_10001402_pt1 | contig 26172 bp, 15 predicted proteins | sample YL17G13_40_MG_FD_203626 | JGI IMG/M metagenome (GOLD analysis project Ga0315294, IMG submission 203626) | Sediment microbial communities from Yellowstone Lake, YNP, Wyoming, USA - YL17G13_40 | ecosystem: Environmental > Aquatic > Freshwater > Lake > Sediment | place: USA: Wyoming | collected... | reverse complement strand
GAGGTGCGCCTCCTCCCAGGCGCTCTTCTTGGTCGAGATCACGACGGAGTCCCGCGGGACTCCGCGGAGCGCCCGGCCGATGATCTCCTCCGTTCCGTAGGACTCGGCGGTGTCGATGAGCGTGATGCCGAGATCGAGCGCCCGCCGCACCACGGCCTCGGATTCCGCCGGCGTCCGCCCGGTGCCGGCCCCCAGCCGGCTGGCGCCGCCGCCGCCGAGCCCGATCCGGCTCACCCGGAGGCCCGTCCGGCCCAGGATCGTGTAGTCCATCACCGGACCGACACCTTTCCGTATCCGCGAGCGAGGGCCTCGAGCGCCCTGGAGATGCCCGCCCGGCGCTCGGGGTAGAGCTCGGCGGCCCGGCGAAGCGCGGCCAGACCCTCCGCCCGCCGGCTCACGGCCAGCGCGGAAGCGGCGTAGACGGACCAGTTCTCGTCGTCGACCATCCCCGCCAGACAGCCGGGACGGCTCAACTGCAGGGCGGTGGCGAACCGGCGCTGGGAGAATGCGTACGACGCGAACTGGTTCCGGACCCAGAGGAGATCCGGGAGGAGCGCCGAGAGCCGGTCCAGCTCGCGGATCGCGAGGTCGGAGTCCCTTTTCCCCTCTGCCTGCCACACGCCGTCCATGATACCCTCGGCGCCGGGCAGATAGAACACCGGCCCCTGGGCGGGCCCGGGACCGGGCAGGATCTCGTAGAGGTAGAACCCGCCGTTGGGATGATCCGACTGGCCGGGCGCGCGGACGATCCGGAACCGGGTGCGGACCGTTTCCGCGTACATCCGGACCATGCGGTCGTCCCACGGGAACCAGGCGTGGATGTCGCGCTGGAACCCCGCGGTCACGAAGTTGTAGGCGACGTGGGTGACGCCGAGCTGGCGGACACGCTTTGCCAGCTCGTCGGGTCCGCGGGCTTCACGGGCGAGCGTCCAGCCGAGCGGCGGCGGGCCGACCGCGGCGGACAGGATGACTCGGCACCCGAACCGGTATGCGCGTTGCTCGGACGCGAGGAGGAGCACGCGGGGCCGCGCAGTGCGCACGGCGGCCTGGATCGCCGCAAGCTCGCCCGTCGCGCGCGCGAGGTACGCCGTGGGCGGCTCGGCGCCGAGGAGGCACGGCAGGGGATGCCGGACCGCCAGTCCGGCCGCGGCAGCCGCGAGGGGGATGGCGCCGGCCAGCGCGAGCAGGGCCGTTGCGATCCGATGGAGGCGGGGAACGAGCGCCTCGAGGAACGCGGGGGCCGCGAACGCGGCGGCGACGGCGACGAGGAAGTCCGCGGGGACGGCAAACCGCTCCATTCTCCCGATCCTGATGAAGACCACCTCCAGGACGAGCCCCAGGGCCAGGAGCCGGCGGCCCGGCGCCCGGGCGCCCGGCAGGAACGCGAGGACGGCCGCCAGCGCGAGGCCGGGGGCCGAGGTGACGAGCCGGCCGAGCGCGTATGCGGCCGCCCCGGCCCAGGTCCCGGTGCCCGGGGGAGCGAAGGCTTCGACGTAGTGATCCCGAAAGATCTCGCTGCTCGCGGGCAGCCAGCCGAGCGTTGGGAAGAGTCCGGCGAGCATGAAGAACAGCGGGTTGCCGGTGAGCCACCAGTTCTTGATCCACCAGGGGAGGAGCGGGATGGCCGCGACCCAGATCATGCCGAGCCCGCGTCCTGCCCGCCGCAGCGGCTCGCCGCGGACCAGGCAGATCCACAGCGGCACGGCGGGCGCGGCCAGCACGAACGTCAGCTTGAACGCGGCGGCCAGCCCCAGGTAAGCCCAAGCGAGCCCCATCCTCCGCCGATCGGCGGCAAGCAGGGACGCCGCGAAAGCCGCCAGCCCCAGTAGATCGGGCTTGGCGATCTTGAGATCGAAGAGCACGCGCGCGGATGCGAGGAAGAGCGCGACGGCCATCCAGCCCGCTCTCGAGCGGGCGCCGAGCCCCGCCAGCGGCAGGATGGCGGCGGCGGCGAGGAGGCCGGCAGCCATCGGGAGAACCCGGGCTGCGGCGTCGTGGCGGACGATCACGGACCACGCGAAAAGGAGTTCGCCCGGCAGAGGCAGTTTGAACGTGAGGCCGAACCGGTCCGCCCCGATGCGGTGCGCAATCAGGAACTGCTCGGGCGCGGCAAGGTGGTAGATCAGGCAGTCCTGGGCGGTCTCGGGCAGGAGGGCCACGGGGAGCGAGACCGCGAGAGCGGCGATCATGAGCAGGGAAGCGGCCGGCCCGGGGTCGGGGCGTTCCGCCGGAACTCGAAGGCGCGCGATTCCTGCCGCCGCGCCGAGGATCACGGCCGCGACGAGGAGCCCGGGCTGGAACAACCCGGCGAGGCCCAGCCCGAGCGCGAGAAGGGCGGCGGCGCCCGCCCCCGTGACCAGGATGAAAAGCCAGCGGACGAGCCAGGGGCCGGACGGACTGCCCAGCCAGCGCGCCGCCGGGGCACCGGCGCCGGCGAGCGCGACGAGGAGGAGCGCCGAGCTCGCGAGCGCGGCCGTGTGACGGCCCAGGGCGAAGACGATGCTCATTGCGCCGGGAATCCGAGGAGCGCCGCCGCCGCGCGCTCGTGGCTCCGCTGACCGGCGGAGTCGCGGCGAAGCCGCGCGACCTCGGCCAGCCTGAGCCGCGGGAGGGCGAACCCGGGCCAGCGCGTGATGAGATCCCGGTACCCCCGCGCGGCCTCGTCGAGCCGGCCGGCCGCGAGAGCCTTGTCGGGGGAATCGTAGACGTCTTCGGCGTACGGGAGCTGGACCCAGTGCAGGGCGAACGCGCTCTTGCGCGTCCGCGGCCGGACTGCATAGACGACACAGTAGACGTTCTCGGCCGGCCGCTCGACAGTCCAGACCGGATCGAGGTCCCGGGCGACGAACCGCTCCAGGGTCGCGAGCGAGCGCTCCGACCAGGGGTACCCGCCCGCGATTCGCTGCATCGTGAGCGATCCTTCCATCCGGTGGACGAGACATCCGACGCGGTGCTGGCGGAGCCGGACCACGAGACGGCCGCCATCGCGCGCCCAGCGGACCAGCCACGGGATCCGGTGCTGGGAGTCCACGAGCGGATCGCGTGGCCAGTAATACGCCTTGATGTCCCCGGCGAGATACGGGCGACCGAGGGCGGGATGCTCGTCGAGGAAGGTTCCCACCGCCATGTACCAGCCCCGCGGCGTCAGCCGGGACGAGAGGTAGGTGCGCGGAGCTTCGAGACCCAGCGCCACGTTCAGCGGCGAGGCGGTCACGAACTGGCCGGCGCAGATGCGGCTCCAGCAGGCGGCGGCGACCCCGGCGCCGGCGATGGACCAAGCCTTAGCTGCCCGCGGCGACGGGGCCTTGAGGCGCGTCGCGGCCGCGATGAGCGCGAGGGGAAAGACCGGGGCGAGCCACCGAGCCTGGCCTCCGCCGGCGGGAATCCAGACCGCGATCGCGACCAGGACCGCCTGCCCAAGCCGGCGGACCGCGGCCGGGCGGTCGCGTCCGGCTCCGAGGAAGAGGGCGGGAAGCAGGGCCACGAGCAGGGGCGAGTACTCTCCTCCGGCGGACGCCGCGTCGCGCAGGAGGAACCGGGGAAGCCAGAGCCACAGGGAGGGATGGCCGAGCGGCACCCACTGCATGTGCGACGTGAACGACCGCGTCTCCTCCGCCTGAGCCAGGGCCGGGAACACGGACCCCAGGACCAGCCCGCCGAAGGGCGTCCCCGCCAAGAGCCAGTTCTTGGCGACCCACGGGAGCTGGGGGAGCAGCCAGCCGGCGGCCGCGGACAGCCGGTGGCCCCGGGGCGTCAGGACGGCGAGGGCGGCGCCGCCGAGCAGGCTGGCGTTGAGCTTGATCCCGCCGGCCGCCCCGAAGAGCAGGCCCAGCAGGAACCATGGCGTCTTCCCGCCGGCGATGAGCAGGGCCGCCGCTGCCAGCGCGGCCACGGCGGCCAGGTCCGTGTACGCGTGCCCGGCGACTTCCGACAGCGTCGGGCTCGAGGCCAGCGCCAGCCAGGGCAGGACGGCCAGCGGGCCCGTCAACCCGGCGCCGCGGGCGGCGGCGGCGGCCAGGGCCAGGACGAGGGGAAGGCCCGCGAAGGAGACCAGCCGGGCGACGCCGTCTCCCCCCGTCGCGCGGCCTATCGCGAGGAGCATTTCGCCTCCCAGGTGGAAGTTCGAGAGGGGCTCGAGACCGTCGTCGAAGACCCTTCCGTGCGCCAGGTACCGCGCGGGCAGGGCGAGGTGGTACTGGAGCGCGTCGTACGAGGTCTCGGGCGCGAGCGCGACGAGGAGCGCGGGCAGGCAGAGCGCCGCCATCGCCGCGACCTCGCCCGTGGACGGGCCGCGGGGCTCCTGCCCGGGGGAGCATCGCCGCCCGGCCAGAAGACCATGGAGTCCCGCGCCGGCCGCGGCGGCGACGATGGCCCGCAGGAATCCCGCGCGCAGAAGGCCCGCCAGCCCGAGCCCGAGGCCGGAAGCGGGCAGGACGACGACCAGACCTGCGGTCAGCCGGAGCAGGGCTCCCGCGCGTCTTTCCCTGCCGGCCCAGGCGACGAGCGGGGGCCCCGCCGCGAGCGCGGCGAGCAGCACGACGCAGGCCCCGATTGTCTCGACGGCGTGCCGGGCGAGGGCGGCGAGCAAGGGGAGGGCTTCGAATGGAGCGGGAGTCCAGAACCACGCGGCCCAGACGGCTCGCCAGTCGACTCCCAGGGCGGCGAGCCAGACGCCGACGGTGAGCGCGAACCAGGCCGGGGCGAGGGCCGCAGTCACGCGGGCCGCGGGCCGCGCGTCCGCCATGCTACGTGGCGTATTTCTTGAGCTTGTCGAGGTCGGTGAGGTGGACCTGGCGGGCCTTGAGCCGGACGACTCCCTCGCCTGCGAGGGCGTTCAGCATCCGCGTCGTGGTCTCGCGCGAGAGCCCGGCCAGGTCCGCGAGCTCCTGGTGCGTTAGCGGGATGACGATGCCTGCCCCCACCGCCGCGGGGAACTCCTCTTGGAGCGTGAGAAGCAGGTCCGCGAGTTTCGACTGCGAATCCCCGAGCGCGAGCGTCTTGATCTGCCGGTTCGCGGCCTGCAGCCGGTGCGCGAGCGTCTGGATGATCCGGAGGGAGATCCCGGGAACGTCCTTGAGCAGTTTCTCGAAGTCGGTCTGGTCGATCGTGATGACGCGGCAGTCCGTCAGCGCCTCGGCCGTGGCGCTCCGCTCGTGGCCGGGAAGGAAGAGCGCCATCTCGCCGAAGAAATCCTTCGGCCGCAGGAGGGCGAGGGTCTTCACCCTCCCGTCCGAGGACGAGCGCGAGATCTTGATGATGCCGGAGAGGATGAGAACGACGTAGTTGCCCTTCTCGCCTTCGAGGAAGATCGTGTGGCGCTTCGGAAACCGGCGTTCGCGCGCGATCATGGCGATCCGTCCCAGTTGGGGAGGCGTTAGATCCTGGAAGAGGACGAACTGCTTGAGCGTGGACGGTTCGAGTCCGGGCATCCTGAGGTTCATGCTAGGCGTGCCGGGCGGGGGTGTCAAACCCCCTTTGTCAGGAGCCGCGCGGAGTGAGCTTCTTGGGCTCTTCGACCTGCGCGTTCTGCATGATGAGGGCCATGACCCGGTCCTCGAGGATCCTGCGGCGCAGGAGGTCGAAGGCCTTCTGCTGGCGGACCATCTCGAGGAATGCGGCGGGCTCCTGGCCCTGCTGCCTCGCCATCTGGTTCGCCATCTGCTCGACCTCGCCGTCCGTGACCGTGATCTTCTCCTGCTTCGCGACCCACGCCAGGACCTTCGACAGCTTCACGCTCCGGATGACGGCCGGACGGTTCGACACGCGGATCGCCTCGGCGTCCGGTCCCCCCTGCGCCGGCCCGGTGCCGCGCTGGGCGGCGTTCTGGAGCTGTTGCTGGACGATCCGGTCGAGCTCCCGGTTCACCTCGCGGCGGCCGGGCTCTCCCCGCCACTGCGCGAGCAGGGTCTCGGCGACCTGGGTGCGGATGGACTGCTCGGCCTGCGCCTGCTTCTGCCGCACCAACTCCTCCCGCAGGGCGCGCCGGAGCTGGTCGACGGAGGTGAGCTGGCCGCGCGAAAGCTGGGCGGCGAATTCGTCGGTCAACGGGGGCCTGCTCAGCCCCTCGATTCCGCGGAGGGTGATCCGGAACACGGCGGTCTTCCCCGCCAGCGCCGGTTCCTGGTAGTCCGCCGGGAAGGTGACCTTGATGTCCTTGGTCTGTCCGACGCGCATCCCGGCGATGCCTTCCTCGAATCCCGGGATCATCTGGCCCGATCCGAGGACGAGCTGGACGCCGGACGCCGTGCCTCCCATGAACGGGGTGCCGCCCATGGTGCCCACGAAGTCCACGGTCGCCCGGTGCCCCTTCGCTATCGCCGTCTCGGCGGGCAGGGGCAGGGCCTTGGCGTTCTGGTTCCGGAGCTGGTCGAGGAACTTGGTGACGTCGGACTCCGTCACCTTGCCCGCGACGGGCCGGGTGAGCTTGAGGCCCTTGTAGGTGACGTGCTGGCGCGTGCAGGCGGCCAGCAGCAAGGCGCATGCGCCAAGCACAAAGATGCCCAGAGGAAGCGTGCGGCGTCGGTTGGTCATGGCGACGCATTTTAACACAGGTGCTCGGCCTTGCGGCAGGCTCGCGACGCGGCTAGGATCGTTCAGGAGAGAAAGAGGATGAGCGAAGCGGGACCCATTCGGCCCGGGATCGGGATCGCGTTCGGCGGCGGGGTGGTCTACTCGATCGCGGGCGTCGGGGTGGCCATCGCCCTGCACGAGGCGGGACTGCCGGTGGTGTCGGTCGCCGGAACCAGCGGGGGCGCCCTCGTCGGATCGGCGGTCGCGGCGGGCCTGCGCCCCTGGGAGCTCCGCGAGGTCGGGGAGGACATGGACTGGGGCGACCTAGTCCGGTTCATCCCGGGGAAGATGGGGCTCCTGAACGGCGATCCCATCCGCACGTTCGTCGAGCGCGTCACGGGATGCCGGACGTTCGAGGAGCTCAAGATGCCGTTCACGGCGGTGGCCACGGATCTCCTGCACGACGTCCAGATCCGGTTCAGGACGGGTCCGCTCGGGGTGGCGGTGCAGGCGAGCTGTGCCATCCCGGGCCTGTTCCAGCCGGTCAAGGCGGACGATATGCTGCTGGTCGACGGCGGGATCTCGGCGAACCTGCCGGCCGAGGCGGTCCGGGAGTCCCGGCCGGCCGTGACGCTGGCGGTGGACGTTCTCACGCTGTCCGACCAGTACCAGGGCCCCCTGCGCACCGCGGCCCAGGTCGTCATCAAGGCCTATCACACGCTGGTCAAGCGCGAACTCGAGTACCAGGAACGGCAGGCGGACTTCGTCGTGATGCCCAACGTGAGCGGGCTCTCGGTGCTGAACTTCCGGGACGCCCCCGAGATCATCAGGCGGGGGGAAGAGGCGACCCGGCCCCTGATCTCGCGGATCCGGGCACTGCTGGCCGACCGGACGGCAGGATCCGACGTCCTGCCCTGGTCAATCTGATCCGGCGCAAACCTACTTCGTCTGTTGCGCCGTGACCTCCAGCTTGCCGTTGGCCATCGCCGAGGAGTAGTGAATGGACTGCTTGCAGATCGGGCAGTCCTCGATCCACGTATCCTCGGGCTGGCTCAGATCGAGGTTGACGATCAGGCTCTTCCCGCAGTGCGGGCAGCGGACCTTGGTGGTGACCTTCAGGATCACGCGGATAATCTACAGAGTCGGCGGGCCATTTTCAAGCGGGAGCGTCAGCGCTCCTTCAGGCGCAGGAGCACGAGGGAGGCCGCAATGATTATGATTCCGCTGACGAAGAACGGTCCGTCCTGCCAGTGCACCCGGTCCAGCAGGAAGCCCGCCAGCAGGGGACCCAGGATAGAGCCGAGCGACCCCAGCCCCGTGGCGAGCGCGACGTCCCGGCCCCGCCAGGCGGGCCGGGCCCACCGCTGGAGGAACTCGGCCTGGATCGGGCTGAAGAACGTCGCGCCGACGATATCGTGCAAGATGAAGAAACCGCAGGCCAGGACCGCGCCGGGCAGGATGCCCGCCAGCGACAGGCACGCGCCCTGCACCGCCATGGTGACGATGAAGATCGCCTTGTAGTGGCGCCGGACGCCCGGACGGTCCATCCACTGGCCCGCGATCATCATCGGGATCCCGAGCGAGAAGCGGTGGGCCATCTGCAGGGCCCCGAGCACGGGCACCGCGAATCCGAACTTGTCCTTGAAGAAGAGCACAAGGTAGAAAGTGTGGCTCATCGTCAGCCCCACGTTGAACACGAACGAGCTGGCCGTGAGGACCCACAGGTTCGGCGGCAGGGCGATCCCGAGCCAGCGCGTGACCCCGGCGTCCCCGGGCGGCGGGCCCCCCGTCGACCGCGCGATCCCGGGATCCTCGTCGAACCAGCGCCACACCGTGACCGTGGCGGCTCCCGCGAGCGCGGCCGAGATCCCGAACGTCCAGGACCAGCCCAGCTTGTTGATCAGCCAGCCGCCGGCGACGGCCCCGATCGCCATGAAGAAGAACTCGGACCCGACCGCCCGCCCGATCCAGCGCACGAACCGCGCCCCGGCCGCCTCGTAGACGGCCAGGGAGCGCATGGCGTCCCGGACGACTCCCGCGGCGTCCCGGACCATCTTGGCGGAGGCGAGCGCGGCGGTACCCGAGACCGCGGGGAGGACGGCCGTCGAGACGGTGATTAGCCCCAGCGCGTCCACGAGGAAGGGCTTGCGCCCCACGACGTCGGACCGGGAGCCGACGAGGTAGCGGACGGCGAGGATGCCGAACTGCGAAACCCCGAAGATGACGCCCATGCTCGTGAACGAGACCTTCAGGAAGTCGAGGTAGAGCGGGAGCCCCAACTCGTAGATGCCGAACGCGGTCGCCTGGAAGGCGCCCGCGATCAGGAGGGCGATCAGGGCCCGACGGACGTCGGGGGCCCGCCGGGCGCTCGCGCGCCCGGTCCGGCTGTCCACTAGGCGGGATTCCTCCAGCGGCGGCCGTCACGCTCGACCAGGGCGTCCGCCTCGTCCGGCCCCCAATCGCCGGCCGGGTACGACGAGACCGGTCCCGCGCCCCCCGCCGCCCAAGCGTCCAGGATCGGCTGGACGATGGCCCAGGTCGCCCGCACGCCGTCCTCGCGGATGAACAGGCTGGCGTCGCCCCGGATCGCGTCCAGCAGGAGGCGTTCGTACGCCCGCATGGGCCGTGCCCCGAAGGTGCACGCGTAGGTGAAGTCCATGGTGACCGGCGTGATCCGGAGCTCGGACCCGGGCGCCTTGGTGCCGAACGAGAGCGAGATGCCCTCGTCGGGCTGGATGTGGAGGACGAGTTCGTTGGGCCGGGTCTGCTCCTCGGTCAGGTTCCGGAAGAGCAGGTGCGGGATCCTGGAGAACCGGATCACGATCTCGGTCGAATGGGCCGCCAGCCGCTTGCCCGTGCGCAGGTAGAAGGGGACCCCGCTCCACCGCCAGTTGTCGATCAGGAGCTTGAGCGCCACGTAGGTCTCGGTGCCCGAATCGGGCGCCACGTGGCTCTCGGCGCGGTAGCCGGGGGCGGGCTTGCCGTCCACCGTCCCGGCGGCGTATTGGCTGCGGACGACGAACCGCGCGACGTCACCCGGCTCCAGCGGACGCACGGCGCGGAACACCTTGACCTTCTCGTCCCGGATCGCGTCGGCGTCGGTCGCGACCGGGGGCTCCATCGCCACGAGGGTCAGGAGCTGGAGCAGGTGGTTCTGGACGATGTCCCGAAGCGCCCCGGCGCCCTCGTAGAACCGGCCCCTGGTTCCGATCCCCAGGGACTCGGCCACCGTGATCTGCACGTGGTCCACGTACTTGTAGTTCCAGAGCGGCTCGAAGATCCCGTTCGCGAACCGGAAGACGAGGATGTTCTGGACGGTTTCCTTTCCGAGGTAGTGGTCGATGCGGTAGACCTGGTCCTCGGAGAGGATGTGCGAGATCTCCTTGTTGAGGGCGAGAGCCGAGGCCAGGTCGTGGCCGAACGGCTTCTCGAAGACCACGCGCGTCCAGCCGCGCGCGGCACGCCCGCTGTGGCACGGGACGAGCCCGGCGGCCCCGAGCTGGCGGACGATACCGGGAACGGCGTCGGGCGGGACGGCGAGGTAGAAGAGCCGGTTGCCCTGGGTGCCCTGTTCCCGGTCGAGGCGATCCAGCTCGGACTTGAGCCGGGCGTAGCTCGCCGGGTCCCCGTAGTCGCCCTGCACGGCGTAGAGGTCCCGGGCGAACCGCGTCCACGCTGCCGCATCGAAGGTGCCGGCCTCGGCCGCGGCGCGCATCCGCTGGCGAAAGGCCTCGTGCGTGGTCTCGCTGCGCGAGAAGCCGACCAGGACCGACTTCTCGTCCAGCCGGCCTTCCTGCTCGAGCGAGAAGAGCGCGGGGAGGAGCTTGCGCTGAGCCAGGTCACCCGACGATCCGAAGATGACGATGGCGCAGGCGTGCTCGGCGGCCCGGTTCTTGTCCATGGCTTTCATCGTAGCAAGCGGAACGCTTGCCCCGACCGGTCCCTATAATGAACCCGCATGGTGCGAATGAGAGCCGTCAATCCGGAACGGTCGGGCGGTTCCGCGGAACGCAGGCCGGCGCCGGGGCCGGCGGCGCCGCCGGAGCCGCTCCGGCACCGGCTCCTCTGCTGGCTCGTCCTGGCCTGGCTGGCCGGGCTGGTCTCCCGGTGCGTCGCGGACCGGATGAAGCTCAAGGAACTGCGGCGGGTCTTCCGCGACTCCCTGGGCGGCCCCTACGACTGGTCGGACGCGGCGAACACTTGGGCTCGGCACGGACGCGGGCTGGCGGTCGCCGCCGTCTGGTGTCTCGCGGCGGCGGGGTGGGGCGCTCCGGTGACCACGTGGCTCGGGACACGCGGGGCGCCGTGGACGCTGCGGACGGGGCTCGGACTGGTGACGCTCGGGCTGGCGACGTGGGGCGTGGGGCTCCTCGGTCTCCTCGTGCCGGCGGTGCTGGCCGCGCTCGCTCTTCCCGCGCTCCTCGCGGTCCGCGGCATCCGGCCCGGAGTTTCAGCGTTCCGCGCGGACGCAGAAGCGTCCGGCGGAGTTTCGCGGGACCGCGAAACTCCGAAAACTCCGACGCGTGCGTCCGCACGCGCCTGGCCGGTGGCATTCGCTGCCGCCTGCGGCGGATTCCTGTTCATCTACATCTGGCCCGCGTTCACGCCCGAGCTGGGCTGGGACGCCCTCACGTATCACCTGCGCGCCCCCTCGCACTGGCTCTCCATGCGCCGCATCACCGTCCTGCCGTTCTCGCTCGGGAGCTTCTACCCCTTCCTGGCGGAGATGTGGTTCATGCTCGGCCAGGCGTTCGGCGGCGACGACGCCGCCAAGCTCGTGAACTTCGCCTTCCTGCCGCTGACGGCCTTCTCCCTCGTCGGCATCGGGACCTCGCTCGGGAGCGCGACGGCGGGATGGTTCGCGGCGCTGGTCTACGTCGCCCAGCCGCCGGCCGGGGTCCTGTCGAGCCAGTGCTACAACGACCTCGAGATCGCGCTGCTGACCCTCCTTGCCGTGGACGCGGCTTTGCGACCCGGGTTCGGCTGGCGCATCATGAGCGCCGTGCTCTGCGGCGGCGTGATGGCCTGCAAGTACTCCGGCCTGCTCACCTGCGCGGTCTGCGGATCCATCTGGATCTGGCAGGAGTGGCGGGCCCGGGAGGGGGCCGCCGGCCGGTTCCCGATCCTGGGCCGGCTCGTCCTGCCCTCCCTCGTCGCGGGGATCATCGTGGCGCCGTGGCCGCTCCGGGACTGGATCCTGACGGGCAACCCGGTCTATCCGATGGCCCCGCGCGTCTTTCCCGACGGGGGCTGGAATCCCTTCTTCACCGCGGAGCAGGCGGCCCGGATCGTCCCGGGCTCGACGGTGCCGCCCCTGCTGGAGACGGTGCGCGCGGTCCTGCGCCTGCCCTACGACTTCTCGATCAACTACGGGGCGATCGGGGTGCTGTTCACGCCTCTCGTCTTCGGCCTTCTGCCGGGCATGTTCTGCCGGCGCCGGGGGATGCCGGGAGCGCCGGTGCGGCCGGCCGGAAGCCATGTGGCCGCGTTAACGGTTGCCGGTGTCGGTTTCATAGGGCTCTGGGTCCTCGCCCGCGGCGGGGATCATCGCTACCTCATCCCCGCGATCGCCCTGCTCTGCATCCCGGTTGCCGCGGGGGCCGCGCGGCTGATCGAGGGCTCAAAGGTCCGGGCCGTCGCAGCCGGCGCGGTGGTGGCGGCCGCCCTCGCGATGCAGGGCGTGCACCTGGCCGGGTACGTGAGCGGCATCTACGTCCCGTGGCGCGTCGCGGCCGGAGCCGAGCCGCGCCGCGTCTACCTCTGCCGCGCCATGCTTCCGAACTACGAGTCGTACCCGTTCGCCGAACTCGTGAACGCGCGCGTGCCCCGGTCCGACCGCGTCCTCCTCTTCGCGGACATCGTGTCCTACTACCTCGATCCGCTCGTCGTGTTCGACACCCAGCAGGTCATGCCTCCGATCGGATTCCGGCTCGCCTCCACGTGCCGCGATCCGGCGTCCCTGCGGCGCGGGTTCCGCCAGCTCGGACTCGACTGGGTCATCTACACCTCGCGGATCATCGCCTTCGAGAAGGACTGCCGGTGCCTGAAGATGCCCGACGACGCCCGCGCCTGCTACCGCAAGTTCTGGCGCCGGTACGCGGAGCCCGTCCTGGACTTCGGCAGTCTCAGGCTCTATCGCCTCCGAAGCGAGGCAGAGGCGTCGCGTCGCCCCCCCCCGCCCTTCATCTCGTTTCCCGGCGTCCAGGATTCGCTCCTGACCGAGGCCGAGGAAGCCCGGCAGGCGGGCCGGCCGCTCGAGGGCGCGGCTATAGTCCGGCGCCTGGTCCGGCAGGAGCCCGACCTCGCGGATGCCCGGTTCAGGCTGGCGGAACTGCTCCTGCTCGCCGGGCGGGGGGACGAGGCCCGGCGCGAGGCGGAGGCGGCGCGCCGGCTCGGGCTGGACACGGGGCCCTGGTGGGTTCTCCAGGGCGGCGTCTACTCGGTCTCCGGCGAACATGCGAAAGCGTTCGAGGCGACCCGGCGGGGCACCGAGCGCTGGCGCGCCCCGCGCCCGCTCGCCCTGCTGGCGGCAATGGCGTGGAACGCGGGGAAGCCGGAGGACGCCCGGCGCGCGATCCGGGACGCGTTGAAGCTGAATCCCTGGGACGCCGACGTGCGCCGGATCGCGGAGCGGATGGGGAAATAGGGGATTGACACCATCACTTCGGCGATGTAACGTGACACCGGCATGAGCATTGCAGTCAGTCAGTCAGTCAGTCAGTCAGTAGCCTATCCCAGCGCCATCCGCGGCTCATCCCGGTCCGACACCACGAACTGCCCGTTGCTTCGAAGGAGGGTAATCCCATGGGGTTGTCACGTTCCACCACTATGACCATGATTGCATGTGCGGGATTCGTTCTGGCATCGATTGCCTGCGCTGACCCCGTACCCGTTCAACCCACCGGTGCCACGACCAGCACCGCCTTCTCGATCGATCTGGCCGGTTCGGGAGGAGGAGGGCAAGGGGACCCTTGCGGCTCCTCGAAGGATTGCCCACCAGGGCAGAAGACAATCTCGGACCGTAAACAGGAAACGCTGAGGATGCTGAACATGCAACAGATCATCAGCAACTCCTGCTACCACACGTGCATCGAACGGAACAACGACTGGATGAATGCCGCCGCGGCCTATTGCACCGCGCACTTCGCCGGCTCGGGGACCGCGTACGAGCTGTGTCGTCAGGCAGCACTCGAGCAGTACAAGCAGCACGACGAGGGTTGCAGCCAACTGAGACATTTTCTGGCCAATGTGGACAGAGGGGAGCTGCAGAAGTTCTGCTTCGAGCAGTACAACTGTAAATGCGTGGACTGTCCATTGGTCGAGCGGCTCTGCCCGGGTGGGTCTTGGGCGCCTTTCCAGTATCCTTGAGTACGTGAGCTGAGGCGCTACTGGTTGCGTCCTCGCGGCAGGGGGGGATAATCGAGGGGAGGATGGGTATGGTTGTTGGATTCCTTCTCCTCGCGGTGTCTGCTTCTGCCGGGACGCTTCCCGTCTGGTCGCTGGCCACCCCGATGCCGGTGGCAAGGGCATTCGCCGGCGCGGCATGCACAATCGGGGGCATCGTCTACGTCGTCGGTGGCGACGACGGCGCGGACGTTACCGGACGGCTCGACGCCTACGATCCTGCTACGAACATGTGGACCAGCCTGCCGTCCATGCCGACGGCCAGGTGGGGTGTTGCCTGCGCGGCGTGGGGAGGCAAGCTCTACGTCTTCGGTGGACAGAACGACGCGTGGGGCATCCTGAACACGGTCGAGGCTTATGACACCACGTTGGGAACCTGGGCCACGAAATCGTCAATCCCGCAGCCGGTTCGATACGCCGTGGCCGCCGAGCTGGGGGGCAAGATCTACCTCGCGGGAGGGGCAACTCCGACACCGGTCTACGGGATAACCACCGTCCGGGTCTACGATCCTGTGATGGATACCTGGTCTGCCGCGCCAGACATGCCCGCCGGTGAAGAGGGTGCGGCCGGAGCCGTCTTCGGGGGGCGCCTCTACATCTTCGGGGGGGAACACGGCATCTACGGTGACGTTGATTCGTCGGTCTTCATGTTTGACCCCGGAACGAGTGCGTGGTCCGTGAAGGGCCCGATGCCTCGCCCGCGCGTCTACTTCGGGATGGTCGAGGCAGAGGGCGTGTTGCATGCCGTGGGCGGGTGGTCGGGGCCGTACGAGACGTCGTTCGTGGATTCATACGATCCCGGGACGGATACGTGGGATGGCGAACAACGGCTTCCTCTTCCCAGGGCGAATGGGGGATTCGCCTCATCCGGCGGCGACCTCTACGTCTGCGGCGGGTTCCAGCATTGGTCCGACGGCCCGGTGGCGACGGTGTTCGTGGGAGTGTTCCGCCCGTACGCGGCGTTGTCGGTGACGCCGGACAACCCGGTCGTGGGCCAGCCGGTGGAGGTGGTCCTGACGTACACGAACCAGGGGAAGTCCACGCTCGCGACGGTGACACCGGCGGCCATGGGAATGGCGGGCGCGGGCGGTGCGACGCTGATCGGAGGGCCCTCGCCGCCGTTCGCTTCGGGGCTCCCGTGGGGGGGGACCACGAGCTTCACGTGGTCGTTCAGTACAACGGCGGCTGGATACGTCATGTTCTCCGTCCCGGTGGGGGGGTATGAAGCCGCCCTCTCCTCGACGGCATGGGAGAGTCCGGAGGCGACGGTGGTGGTGCGGGAGCCTGCGCGGTTCGATGCGTCACTCACGTCTGCGCCGGCGAGCGCGTGCGTAGGCCAGAGAGTGGACGTGGTGCTGACGGTCAAAAACTCCGGCGAGGCGGGCGCCGTGAACGTGTCCGCTCCGGTACCTGCGGTATCGGGCGCCGGGACGGCCCTGTTTGGGTTGGGGCCCGTCCCGGCCATGCCCGTCAGCCTGGCCGGCGGGGCCAGCCGGTCGTTCACGTGGACATACACGTCGACGGGGTCGGGAGAAGTCGTATTCACGACGACGGTGACGGGAACGGACGCCGTCCTCGGCACGGCGATCACGGCGGCCACGGCCGTTGCGGATGGCACGGCGGTGTCGGCGGTGCCGGGAGGACTCGCGGTGTCGGTGGGCGTGCAACCCGAAGTCAGTGTCGGCCAGTGGGTCAATGTGACGATGGATCTCGCGAATCCGGGGGACACACCGGTGCTGGACGTGACCGCACCGGGAGGCATGCGCGTCTCTGGTGCGGCGGGCACGCTCGTGGCGGGGCCGTTACCCGCAGGCACGATCACGGTGGATGCATTGGGGACGGCTAGTATCGCCTGGACGTTCTCGGTCGGGGGGGCCGGGACCATCGGGTTCTCGGCTACCGCAGTGGGTTACGTCTGCGGGACGAACGGCGTCACCGCGACGGCGTGGGGGATCACGACGGCGGTGACCCGGGCTAGGCTGGAGGCAGCGCTGGCGGCGTTCCCGACTCCCCGGAGCACGGGGCAGGGGTTCCTGGTGACGCTCACCGTGACGAACACGGGCGGCGCCGCGGTCTCCGGGCTGGCGGTCTCTCCTGCGGCCATCTACGGGTCGGGGACGGCCGCGGCGCTGTCGGGTCCGTCGCCGCCGGTGCCGTTTTCCCTGGGCGCCGGTGCGTCGGTGGTCCTGACGTGGACGTACACGGGCGTCTTGGCCGGCCTCGTGGCGTTCGGAGTGACGGTTTCGGGAGCGGACGCGAACGCGGGGTTCGCCGCGGGCCCGGCACTGGCGGTCTCGGGTCCCGTGTCGATCCAGGCGGCGGCGCATCTGGCGGCGAGTCTCTCGGTTGCGCCGGATCCCGTGTGCGTTGGGGACGTCTGCCAGCTCATGCTCACGGTGACGAACACGGGGCAGGCGGCTGTAATGGGATTCTCGGTGGCCGGGCCGTCAGGGACTGGGACGGGCACGGCGTGGGTGGTGGCGGGACCCGTGCCGGCGCTGCCCGGAACGCTGGCGGGAGGTGCGTCGGTCACGGTGGGCTGGACGGTCACGGCGGTGGCGGCGGGGTCAGTCGGGTGGGCGGTGACGGTGTCGGGAGCGGATGCGAACAGCGGCCAGTTCGTGAACGCGGCAGCGTTGCAGGGAATGGTGGTGGTGACGCCGGCCGTGCTGACGGCGGCGGCGGCGACGCCGGCAACGGTGTCGGTGGGCCAGTGGATCACGGTCACGGTGACGGTTACGAACACGGGGCAGGCCGGGGCGTCGGGCGTCGCTCCAGCCGTGCCGGGCGTGACCGGACCGGGATCGGCGGTCGTCGTAGTCGGTCCCAGCCCGGTGCCGCCGGTCGCGGTGGCCGGAGGGGCGGCGGTCACGTTCGCGTGGACGGTTTCGGTCGCCGGCAGTGGCATGATGGGGCTGACCACGACGGTTACGGGTACGGCGTGCGCGGCGGAACCACTGGGCGTTGTAGCGACGGCTGGGACATCGGCAGTCTTGCCGGCAACGCTCGTAGCGGCCGTCGCAGTGAGTGCGACGCGGTTGGTGGTGGGGGAGTGGGTGACGGTATGGGCAACGGTGACGAATACGGGCGGGGCGGCGGCGTTGAACGTGGCGGCGGTTCTCACCCCGGCCGGGCCACCGGTGACTATTGTGGGATCACCTGTCTCCCTCCCGGTGCTGGCCCCGGGATCATCGTCAACATTCACGTGGACGTTGTCGACATCCGGTTCCGGCGTGCTGAATCTGCAGGCGAGTGCGGCGGGCGTGGACGGGAATGGAGGGTGGTCCGTGACCTCGGGGTGGAAGGCAGCTCCGGCTGTGACCGTGGCTGCTCCCGCGCGGTTCACGATCCAGAGCTTCGTCATGACTCCCGGGGGGGTTGTGGATCTGGGAGGTGGGGTGCAGGTGAGCCTAACGCTCCGCAACTCGGGGGATGCGGAGGGGATCGTGGACGGGATCTCGGTGGGCGAAGTGGAGTCGGCACCGGCGGCGTTCGGGCTTCCCGGAGCGGTGTCGCCGGTCCTGCCGGTCACGGTGGGGGGAGGAGGGACGGCGGTCTTCGGGTGGAGCTATGCAACGGGAGCATGCGGGCGGGTGCAGGTGACGGTCACGGTCACGGGGACGGAGCCGGAGACGGGCCGCACGTTGCCCGCGGTCGTGGCCTGGAGCGCGGAGGAGGCGGTGGCGGGCGCGCCCGTGACGCTCCAGCTTGCGCCGGCCGCCACGTCGGGCGTGGTTCTCAGTCAAGTGGCCGTCACTGCCCGGCTCTTGGACACGTGCGGCATCGGAGTGCCGGGACGGACGCTCTCGTTCTCGGCGAATCCGGGGGATGCCCGGGTGGAACCCGGAAGCAGGACTACGGGGGTTGACGGTACGGCCGCGGTGGTGCTCACGCTCGGCGGGGATCCGGGCCCCAATACGGTCCAGGTCTTGCTGGCGAATCCCCTGCTTACGGCGACCGCAATGGTGCAGGGCACGCCGAGCTTCCTCAGCTTGGCGGAGCCGGGCTCGGCGCTGGATGTGAACGTCTTGCGGCCGGGGTCGGGGACACCGGTTCGGGTGCGAATCGCGCCGAATGCCGGGGGGTCTCCGATCGTGCGGGTCTTCACCGCGTCCGGGAGGCTGGTGCAGACGCTCCTGCGGCTGGAACCGATCGGCGGGGGCCAGTACATGGTGGAGTGGGATGGGCGCGACCACGACGGGGCTCTGGTGGGGCGGGGTGTGTACCTGATCAAGGTCGAGGGGGGCGGAGCATACGGCGTGCTCAAGATCGTGGTGCGGTAGAAGGTCATGGGCCTGATCCTCGCGCTCGTGGCAGCGAGCGCGATACCTCTGTGGCAGATTCTCTCGGGCCGGATGATTATCTTCATGCTGGATGCCCTCCATCAGCACTTGGCTTGGCAAGTCGCACTGGGCTGGGTGCTCGCGGGCGCACCAGGAGCGATTCCGGGCTGGAATCCGTATACCTTCGGTGGGGTGCCGTTCCTCGCGGACCCGCAGATGCAGGTTTCCTATCCTCCCACGCTTCTCTACCGATTCCTCCCACTGGCGATCGCGAACGGGTGTTTCCTGGTCATGCATCTTGTACTCGGGACAGTGGGAACTGGCCTCTTCCTGCGCGCAACCGGGCTGTCGGCAGTCGCCAGCTTCGGCGGAGCAGTGTCCTTCGGGCTCGGTACGCATGCGGCGTTGCTCGTCATGGCTGCGCCGGTTCTCTGCGCTTGGGGGTGGTTCCCGTGGGCGTGCCTATTCGCGTGGCGGCTGGGGAGAAGCCCTTCGGCGCGTGCGGTGTTCGCGCTCGCCGCCGTCATGGGTTGGCTGGCTCTGGCCGGGTGTCCGCAGTACTTCCTCTATGCAGTGGTGGCGACATCGATAGTGGCATCCTCGGCTTCTCCATTATGCGGCCGCCGGGTCCGGCTCCTCGGTGGAGCGTTCGTGCTGGTGCTCGCGGCGGCCGGGACGACGTTGGTGCCGTTCGCCTGCTACCTGCCTCACACGACACGCGCGGCTCCGCTGAGCCCGTCGGCTGTCAGGGAAGACGCCGTCGTTGCAGAGGACCTCCTGAGCTACGTGGCTCCCGATGCCGCGGTGCCGTTACGGACTCCGGCGAAGCTGATCGCTGCCGACCGCTGGGTCCGGTTTCATTACGGTGGGCTACTGCTTGTGCCTCTGGCCCTATCCGGGCTTGCGTCCCGGGGTGACCGGCGGCCTCGGTGCGGTGCGGCCATCCTCGTCGCGGCGGGAGTCCTCCTCGCGATGCAGCCCGCATTGCCGGGGGGCGGCTGGCTGAGGGAGTTGCCACCGTTCGGCCACATGCGACGCGCGGGATTGTGGCTCGTGCTCTCGGATTTCGGACTGGCTTGGCTGGCAGCCATGGGGCTTCAGCGCCTTATCGATGGGGAGGGGAGAGCCGTCAAGGCACTGGTCCTGGGCCTTGTGGCCGGCGTGGTCCTGGCGGGATGGCTTACGGCATGGGCAGGTCCGGTGGTTGGTACCTTCGGGATCGCGGGTGCGGTACTTGCGGGAAATGTTCTGCGGATGCTGAGTGGTCGGACTGCGGCGGCGGCAATGGCGCTTGTCACGTTCATGGACGTGACGCGCTACGGCGCTCACGCGCGCTGGGCGGCGCCGTCCGGGCTTGTGACCGCGGTCTCGGCGGAGGAAAGGTTCCTCCTCGCTGCTTCAAGGCAGGTTGGGGAGATCCGGTGCGTTGGCTGGCCCCCGGGTGTGACGCCGGGCACTCGGGCGAAACGCACGGTCACAGGTGGCACTCTCGAGGAGGCGGTCCGCAAGATCAGGCCGGGTCTGGATCCGAACCTGCCGGCGCTGTCGGGTATCCGGTCCGCTGATGGGGACAACCCCTTGGTGCCATCGGTCCGTTGGGCGGCGCTGGATCGCCTCGGTCGTCACTGGGCGGTAGACCCGGAAGACACGCGCCGGTTGTTGGTGGGACTGGGAGTGACCCACGTGATCGCGGATCCGCTCATTGCCCAGGTCCTGCCTCCTCCAGACGGGCGGCGGGTGTTCAGTGGGACGGCGTGCATCCTGGAGTTGCCGGGAGATGGAGGACCCAGGCTGGTTCCTCAGAGAGCCGGGCTGGTCCTGTCGGCCTTGCGGACTCCCGCAGGCGATTGGGAAGTCCTATGTGACTTGGCCGAACCGGCAACATTGGTGTTGCCGGAGACAGGTCTTCCCGGTTGGAGCGCCGGATCGGTGCGCGGGGCTGCGGTCACGCTGCCCGACGGGTACGGCAACCTCTGCGTCCTTCTGAAGCCGGGCAGACAGCGCCTAACAATGCATTACCGACCGCCCGGATGTGCGGCGGGCCTTCTGCTGTCCTTCGTTGCCCTGGGTTTCCTTCTGGGGGTTACGGGGAGGGAGGGGCCAGCCGGCGTTCCGCCTCGACGAGCGCGACGGCGCACGGGGAGCCGGGCGGGCTGAAGGGACGGGCGAGCCGCAGGTGGACGGCGGCGTCGCGCCAGCGGCGCTGGGCGGCCAGCGCGAGCCCGAGCGCGCCGTGGGTTGCCGCGGCATCGGGGGCATAGGCGAGGGCGCCGCGGAAGTGCGCCTCGGCCTCCCGGGTGCGTCCGGCCGCGAGCGCCTGCCGTCCGTACGCGAGGAGGCCGTCGATGCTGGAGATCCCCAGATGCGGGCGTCCGTCCAGGCGACGAGCCGATCGAAAGATGAAGAGGAGCGGCTGTCCGCTCCCCGGATCGCGGGCTATGCGCTCCACCACGGGATCGGCGAGTGCCACGTCGGTGCCGCGGACGCGTCCCAGACGGATGGATTCGCGCAGGTGGAACAGGAGCACGGGCGACGCGGCGCGCGTCGGCGTGGGGGTGAGAAACACCGGTTCGCGGGCGGCGCAGGCGCGCACCCAATCGGCCGCCTCCCGGTCCGCCACCAGGTACCAACTGCAGGCGACCGGGTCGCGTGGCATGACCACGAAAGTGAGCCAGGCCGTCCGGCCCGCGTTGAGAACGATGGCCCCTGCCAGCAGGATTCCCCCCGTGCGTCCGGTCAACCGGAATGCCGTCTCGGCTCCCAGCCCGGCCAGGACTGCGGCAGGCGCCAGCGTGGGAAGGCCTCGCAGGACGTGCAGGCCGTCGCCGGGTGCGATCTCGGGGATGAGCGCAAGCGCACACCAGCCTGCGAGCGCGATCCGGCGCACCCGGGGAATCGACGTGCGCGCAAACGCGGCGGCGCCCATGAGGACGAGCGAGAACTCGACCACGGTCGCCCGCGGAGTCCCGGGCGGGAACGGGTTCCAGCATCCCCATCCGGCGGGCCCGCCGACTGCCCAGTTCGCGAGCACGCGGCCCGACTGGCGTATCCACCCTCCGAGGCTGGCAGTCTCAAGGCGCCCGAGGGTTGACGATCGTTGCAGGCTGTCGGGGTTGGCCAGAACCACGATGGTCACCAGGATCGCGGTCGCGGCGGCCGTGGCCAGCTCAACCCGCGCATGATTCAGCCCCCGTGCGCGAACCCGCAGGAACAGCAACCCGGCTGCCAGGACGGGAGTCACCAGGCTGGCCGCATAGCCGAGGGGGGCGACGGTGCACACGAGGACGAGGAGCACGCCGGCTCCCGGCGAGAGGGGATCGTCGCGAAGCAGCAACCAGCCGATGAGGAGTGTTTCCGGCACGACCAGGGTGCATGGGAGCGCGACACGGTTCGCAGTCACGAACCAGAACGACCCGGCGAGGAAGGCGGCCGCGCCGGTGGCCGCCACCCGGCCGCCGAGCATCCGGGTAACCGGCCAGGCCAGCAGGACGCCGAGCAGGCCCGCCAACGCGGCCGGGAGGCGGGCGACCGGCGTGGTTGCCCCGAGGAGTCGCGCCAACGCGCCCTCGACCGTGCTCCAGACCGGCCAGCGCGCGGACCGGACGTCGGTCCCGTCATGGAGTCCCGGCACCAGGGCGTCTCCTTCGACGGCGCCGATCGCCTCGTCCAGCCAGACGCCGGGAGGGGAAGCGGTCAGGGCGGGGAGGCGAAGCAGGGCGGCGGGAACGAGGACCGCAACGAGCAGGACCGTCAGGAGACGGTGGCTCACGATCCGGCCGGTCGGCGGGCGGTCTCGATCCGGTTCCGGCCGGCCTCCTTCGCCGCGTAGAGGGCGTCGTCGGCGGCGTGCATGGCGGCCTGCACCGTCCGGCCGTTCGCGGGCGCCACGGCCGCGCCGATCGAGACCGTGATCACGGGCGGACGCAGGGACGGCAGGCCGTCCACGCGCATCGCCTCGACCCCCGCCCGGATCCGCTCGGCGATCTCGAGGCTCGCAGTGACGTCCGCGTCCGGCAGGACGACCACGAACTCCTCCCCGCCGTACCGGGCCACGAGATCGCCTTCGCGCACGGCGGCCACGGCCGTCCGCGCCGCGGCCCGGAGCACGGCGTCGCCCGCCAGGTGGCCGTTGGCGTCGTTGAACATCTTGAACCGGTCGAGGTCGAGCATGAGGAGGCCGAGCGGGCGGCCCTGCCGGAGCGATATCTGGAACTGCTTGCCCAGGTACCCGTCGAGGAACCTCCGGTTCGCGACCCCGGTGAGCTGGTCGGTCACGGCGTCGTGCATCGCGCCTTCCAGGGAGAACAGGTTCGTGAGGGCGAGGGACGTCACGCGGGCGAGCTCCTCGATCCGGCCCGGGTCGGCCGCCCCGGGGCTCCGGCCCGGCCCCGCCTGCCAGTTCACGAGCCCGGCCATTCCGCCCTGGGCCAGCAGGGGTGCGCACACGTACCCGCTGTCCGTTGAGGCGCACACCGGGCATTCGCAGGGGGGCTGCGTAGCCGGGTTGCGGAGCAGGAACCGGGTGCCGGTCCGCATGACCATGCAGGCCGCACGGTCCGAGAGCACGGGCGAGTCGCCGGCGTTGGGCAGCAGGTCGCCCGTGTGGGCGGCGATGCGCATCCCGGGCGTCTTCGGGATCCGGAAGAGCACGGTTGCGCGGTGCCGGTCCTCGCCCACCGCCGCCACGAGCGCCTTGGCGGCCTGGTCGGCGCTCACGAGGTGGTGCATTCGGTCCGCGAAGTCCGCGAGGGCTTCGAGCCGAGCGCTGCGCTGCCGCAGGAAGCGCTGGAAGGCGACGTACCGCCGGACGAAGGCCACGCCGCCGGCGAGCATGAGGATCAGGCCCGCGAGCGCGGTCGCAAGGATGAAACGGCGGCGCAGGGCCGTCCGCGCGCGCAGGGCGGAGATCGCCTTGTCGATCGCGCCCATGACCTGGTCGAGGCGGCGGCCGATCGCGTCCCGGTATCCCGCCGGGACGCCGCGCTCGCGCATGCCCCGGAGGGCCGCCAGATTCCGGTCACTGTCGGAGAGCCGGAGCCCGATGGCTTTCTCGACGTGGAACAACTTCCAGTCCCGGATCGCATCCGCCAGGCGCCGGACGGCGTCCTGGGCCGCCGTGTCCGGGGCCTCGATCGCCCGGCACGCGTCCCCCGATGAGGCCATGGTCCGTTCCAGTTCGGCCATTGCGACGCGGTGGCTTCGCAGGAACTCGGGCTGGCCGGTCGAGAGGTAATCCTCGAGCGAGGACTGCGTCCGCAGGATCTGGCGAGCCATGTCGTAGGCCACCCGTTCCAGCGAGGAGACCCGGGAGTCGAGGGCGAGGTACGCGCCGACGCCTGCGAGCCAGACGGCGAGCCCGGTCAGCGCAACCGCAAGCGAGAGGCGTCCGCCGCGCCGGGCGTCCGCTGAATCAGGTGGCATATCTCCTGATGATACCGCGGGGTCCCATCGGCCCGGCGTTCCCCGGGCCGGACCCCTTCGGGGGTCACCGTTGGCTTGGGCTCATGCGGCAGGGGACGTTGGGGCGGTCTCGATCCGGTTCCGGCCGGCCTCCTTCGCCGCGTAGAGGGCGTCGTCGGCGGCGTGCATGGCGGCCTGCACCGTCCGGCCGTTCGCGGGCGCCACGGCCGCGCCGATCGAGACCGTGATCACGGGCGGACGCAGGGACGGCAGGCCGTCCACGCGCATCGCCTCGACCCCCGCCCGGATCCGCTCGGCGATCTCGAGGCTCGCAGTGACGTCCGCGTCCGGCAGGACGACCACGAACTCCTCCCCGCCGTACCGGGCCACGAGATCGCCTTCGCGCACGGCGGCCACGGCCGTCCGCGCCGCGGCCCGGAGCACGGCGTCGCCCGCCAGGTGGCCGTTGGCGTCGTTGAACATCTTGAACCGGTCGAGGTCGAGCATGAGGAGGCCGAGCGGGCGGCCCTGCCGGAGCGATATCTGGAACTGCTTGCCCAGGTACCCGTCGAGGAAGCGGCGGTTGGAGACCCCCGTGAGCTGGTCGGTGACGGCGTCGTGCATCGCACCTTCCAGGGAGAACAGGTTCGTGAGGGCGAGGGACGTCACGCGCGCCAGCTCCTCGATCCGGTTCAGGTCCGCCGGGGCGGGAGCCCGGCCGCGTCCGGCCTGCCAGTTGACAAGCCCGGCCGTCCCGCCCTGGGCGAGCAGGGGGACGCAGGCGTACCCTCCGGCGCGCGAGGTGCAGGCGGCGCAGTCGCACGGGACTTCCGTCGCCGGATCCCGGATCAGGAACCGGTGGCCCGTCCGCATGACGGGGCATGACGCGCGGTCGGAGAGGGCGGGCGAGTTCCCGGCGTCGTCCGGAAGCTCTCCCGTGAACGCCGCGATCCGCATCCCGACGGTCCCCGGGATCCTGAACAACACCGTGCTCCGGTTGGTGTTGCCTCCGACGGCGGCGGTAAGCGCCTTGGCCGCCTGATCGGCGTTCGCGAGCCCGTGCATGCGGTCCGCGTACTCCGCCAGCGCTTCGAGCCGGGCACTGCGCCGCCGCAGGAATCGCTGGTAATCGATGTACCGCCGGACGAAGACCGCGGTGGCGGCCAGCCACAGCAGGAGGCCGGCGAGCGCCGCTTCCAGGGCGGTCTGGCGGCGGGCGACGCTCCGGTCCCGGAGGTCGTCGAGCGCCTCGTCGAAACCGCGCTGGACGATGTCGAACCGCTCACCGATCTCGTGCGAATAGTCGAGCGCCTCGCCCCGAGAGCGCATGCCCTGGAGTTGGGCCAGGTCCCGGTCCGTGTTCTTGAGCCGGTGGGCGACGGCCACCCGGACATACGTGGTTTCCCAGTCGCGGATCGATGCCGCCAGCTCGTCCACCGCCTCCTGCGTCGCAGTGGCCGACATCTCGAGCGCGATCCCGGCCTGACGGAGGCCGACGAGGGCGTCCTTGAGCGCGGCGCTCGCCCGGCGGTGGTCGCGGAGGAGGTCGGGCCGGCCCGTGGCGAGGTAGTCCTCGAGCGAGGATCGTTCGTGCAGGAGCTCCCGGTTCACCGTGCGGTCGGCCACGAAGGCCCTCCGCTCGAGGGCCGCCAGCGTGGAGCCCACGGCACTGTAGGTCCCCGCGCCGATGATCGCGACGGCGAGCCCGGCCGCCGCCAGCCCGAGCGTCAGGACATATCGTCCGTCGCCAACCGAAGGATCGGTGTCAGATGGCATGCCTTCTGATGATAACGTCCCGGGAGAGGCTTTCGTTCCCGTGCGGCAAAGAGCCCTGACCGGGTCAGCCCGCCCTAGGGCTCCGAGGCCGCCACTATGCGGTTACGGCCCTGCTCCTTGGCCCGGTAGAGCGCCTCGTCGGCGGCCCGCACGAGGGCCTGCACCGTCCGGCCGTCGCCGGGGGCCATCGCGAGACCGATCGAGACCGTGGCGACCGGGACCTTGAGGGCCGGCAGGCCGTCCACGCGCATGCTCTCGATCGAGGAGCGGATCCGCTCCGCGATCTCGAGCGCGGCGGGCCGTTCCGCGTCCGGCAGCACGACCACGAACTCCTCGCCGCCGTACCGGGCCACGAGGTCGCCCTCGCGCACGCTCGCCGCCGCCATCCGGGCCGCCGCGCGGAGCAGGGCGTCGCCCGCCGGGTGACCGTTCGTGTCGTTGAACGACTTGAACCGGTCGAGATCGAGCATGAGGACGCCCAGCGGCCGTTCCGCGCGGAGGGCGGCACGGAACTGCGTCGCGAGGTAACTGTCGAGAAAGCGCCGGTTCGACACGCCCGTGAGCTGGTCGGTGACGGCCTCGTGCCGGGCGCCCTCGAGCGAGACGAACGTGGTCAGGGCCAGCGAGGTCACGCGTCCCAGCTCCTCCACGCGGTCGATGTCGGTCGTGCCCAGCGCCTGTCCGGACGGAGTCGTCCACGTCACTAGCCCCGCCGTCCGGCCCTGGGCGAGCAGGGGCAGGCACGGGTAGCCCTGGGCGCGGGTGGCGCCGACCGCGCAGTCGCAGGGCGGAACCTGGG
>Ga0315294_10001401_pt1 | contig 26177 bp, 5 predicted proteins | sample YL17G13_40_MG_FD_203626 | JGI IMG/M metagenome (GOLD analysis project Ga0315294, IMG submission 203626) | Sediment microbial communities from Yellowstone Lake, YNP, Wyoming, USA - YL17G13_40 | ecosystem: Environmental > Aquatic > Freshwater > Lake > Sediment | place: USA: Wyoming | collected... | reverse complement strand
TACATCCTACTCCCTGACCAACACGGGCACGATCAGCGCGAACCTCGGCGGCAGCGGGATCACCCTGACCAAGACCGGCGCGGGCACGGCCACCCTCTCGGGCGCCAACACCTACACCGGCGCCACGTCCATTAACAACGGCACGCTCTCCATCAACGACGTCGACACGAGCACGAACCCCCAGCCGCTGGGCGAGAACGCCGCCGTGACCCTCGGCGTCGCCGCGACCTCCTCCGGAACGCTGGTTTACACCGGCGGCGCCGACACGTTGGATAAGAACATCGACGTCTTGGGCAACGGCAGCGACACCATCGAGAACAGCGGCAGCGGCCTGCTGACCCTGTCCGGCACGCTGACCAAGAACGGCACGACGCTGACCCTCAAGGGCGGCGCTAACGGCATCACAGTCAGCGGCGTGATTGCGGGGACCAGTGCGAACTCCGACCTCATTATCAACGGCGGCATTACCACGCTGACCAATGCCAACACCTACACCGGCGCCACGTCCATTAACAACGGCACGCTCTCCATCAACGACGTCGACACAAGCACGAACCCCCAGCCGCTGGGCGAGAACGCCGCCGTGACCCTCGGCGTCGCCGCCACCTCGTCCGGCAGGCTGCTCTACACCGGCGTCGCCGGCACGTTGGATAAGAACATCACCGCCTTGGGCAACGGCGGCGACACCATCCAGAACAGCGGCAGCGGCCTGCTGACCCTGTCCGGCACGCTGACCAAGAACGGCACGACGCTGACCCTCAAGGGCGGCACTAACGGCATCACAGTCAGCGGCGTGATTGCCGGGGCCAGTGCGAACTCCGACCTCGTTATCGACGGCGGCATTACCACGCTGACCAATGCCAACACCTACAACGGCCCGACCTTTATCATCAACGCGGGCACGCTGAATGCGGACGTGACCGATGCGCTGCCCACGCTCAACGGCCGCACGGCGGTGAGCATCGATGCAACCGGCAGCGGAAGTTCGACGCTGGCGCTCGGCGCCAGCCAGTCCGCCGCCTCCCTGACCGGCGCAGCGAGTTCCACGGTGAACCTTAGCGCCATTGGCGGCAACACCCTCACCGTCGGCACGACTGCCGGCAGCACCACCTTCGCGGGAACCATCTCCGGCACGGGCGGTTCGCTGACCAAGGACGGCGCCTCGACCCTAGTCCTCTCCGGTGCGAATACCTACAACGGCGCCACGGCCATTAACAACGGCACGCTCTCCATCAATGCCGTCGCCACGGGCGTGAACCCCCAGCCGCTGGGCGAGAACGCCGCCGTGACCCTCGGCGTCGCCGCCACCTCCTCCGGCAGGTTGCTCTACACCGGCGGCGCCGGCGAGTTGGATAAGAACATCGACGTCTTGGGCAACGGCAGCGACACCATCGAGAACAGCGGCAGCGGCCTGCTGACCCTGTCCGGCACGCTGACCAAGAACAGCACGACGCTGACCCTCAAGGGCGGCGCTAACGGCATCACCGTCAGCGGCGTGATTGCGGGGGCCAGTGCGAACTCCGACCTCATTATCAACGGCGGCATTACCACGCTGACCAATGCCAACACCTACACCGGCGCCACGTCCATTAACAACGGCACGCTCTCCATCAACGACGTCGACACGGGCGTGAACCCCCAGCCGCTGGGCGAGAACGCCGACGTGACCCTCGGCGTCGCCGCCACCTCGTCCGGAACGCTGCTCTACACCGGCGGCGCCGACACGTTGGATAAGAACATCACCGCCTTGGGCAACGGCGGCGACACCATCCAGAACACCGGCGGCCTGCTCACCCTGTCCGGCACGCTGACCAAGAACGGCACGACGCTGACCCTCAAGGGCGGCGCTAACGGCATCACCGTCAGCGGCGTGATTGCGGGGGCCAGTGCGAACTCCGACCTCATTATCGACGGCGGCATTACCACGCTGACCAGTGCCAACACCTACAACGGCGCGACCGTTATCATCAACGTGGGCACGCTGAATGCGAATGTGGTCGATGCGCTGCCCACGGCCATCGCCCGCTCGGCGGTGAGCATGGATCAAACCGGCAGCGGAAGTTCGACGCTGGCGCTCGGCGCCAGCCAGTCCGTCGCCTCCCTGACCGGCGCAGCGAGTTCCGGGGTGAACCTTAACGCCAACACCCTCACCGTCGGCACGACTGCCGGCAGCACCACCTTCGCGGGAGGCATCTCCGGCACGGGCGGTTCGCTGACCAAGGACGGCGCCTCAACTCAAGTCCTCTCCGGCCCCAACAGTTACACCGGCACCACGTCCATCAATAACGGCGTCCTCCAGGCGGATCACGCCACGGCCCTGGGCAACGGCGGGGACGTCACCTTCGGCGGCGGCACGCTGCAATTCGGCAGCGTGCTGAACAATCAGACCGTGGCCTGGGGCGCGCGAATCAAGAACAGCACGGCCGGCGCCATCAAGTTGGACACGAACGGCCAGGCCGTGACCCTCTCCGGCATCATTCCCAGCAGCAACACCCAGGGCCTGACCAAGTCGGGCGCGGGCACGCTGACTCTCTCCGGCGCCAACGCCTACACCGGCGGGACGAAGATCCTGGCGGGCACGGTGACCGCCACGACCTCCGCCAGTGCGCTAGGCACCGGCCTGGTCACCTTGGGCGACACGACGGGAAGCAGCGCGGCCTCGCTGCTGGTCGGCACCACCGCCCTGACCTATGCCAACCCGATCGTGTTGGCTACCAACGGCAGCGTCGGCACGCTGACCATCGGCACCACCGGCTCGGGCATCTCGACGACCTTCAGCGGCGGCGTCACCGGCACCAACAACTTCACCATCAACGAGAGTTCCGGCACGGGCGGCGCGGGCACGATCACGTTCTCCACGCTTCCGATCAACAATGCCGGCACGGTGACCAACATCGGCACGGGCACCGGCACCACCACCATCAGCGGCGGCGTGGGCTCGAGTGTCACGGCCATCACCGAGAACTCCACGACCTCGGCCTTGACCATTGGCACCACGGCCCTGGCGATGAATAGCGGCGGCACCACGCTCACCAACAGCAACGCCAGCGGCGGCGCCTTGTTCACCGTCTCCGGCGGCGTGATTGACAAGGGAAACCTGATCCTCAACAACAATAGCGCGATCGCCAACGGCATCACGCTCTCCACCACGAGTGTGAACAACATTGGCACGATCACCAACCAGGGCTCGAACGCCGGCACCGGGAATACACTGATCAGCACCGTGATCGGCCCCAACGTCACCGGGGTGACACAGAACAGCACCACCTCCGGGCTCACGTTGAGCGGCGTCAACACCTACGCCGGCGGGACAAACATCCTGGCGGGCACGGTGACCGCTACGACCTCCGCCAGTGCGCTAGGCACCAACCTGGTCACCTTGGGCAACACGACGGGAAGCAGCGCGGCCTCGCTTCTGGTCGGCACCAGCGGCCTGACGTTCGCCAACCCGATCGTCCTGGCCACCAACGGCAGCGTCGGCACGCTGACCATCGGCAACACCGGCTCGGGCATCTCGACGACCTTCAGCGGCGGCGTCTCGGGCACCAACAACTTCACCATCAACGAGAACGCCACCACCGGCACGATCACGTTCTCCATCAGTCCGATCAACAACGCCGGCACGGTGACCAACATCGGCGCGGGCAGCGGCACGACCACCATCAGCGGCGGCGTGGGCTCGAACGTCACGACCATCACCGAGAACTCCACGACCTCGGCCTTGACCATTGGCACCCTGCCCCTGGCGGTGAATAGCGGCGGCACCACGCTCACCAACAGCAACGCCGGCGGCGCCGCCTTGTTCACCGTCTCCGGCGGCGTGATTGGGACGGGCAACCTGATCCTCAACAATAATAGCGCGATCGCCAACGGCATCACGCTCTCCACCACGAGTGTGAACAACGCCGGCACGATCACCAACTCGGGCACGAGCACTGGGAATACACTGATCAGCGCCGTGATCGGCGCCAACGTCACCGGGGTGACGCAGAACAGCGGCACCTCCGGGCTCACGTTGAGCGGCGCCAACCTCTACAGCGGCAACACCCAAGTCTCCTCGGGTAGGCTCACCATCGGCAACAATCTGGCGCTCCAGAACAGCGCATTGGACACCAGCGGTGCGGGCCTCATCACAATCACCGGCTTCACCACGCCAACCTTCGGCGGTCTCGTGAACAGCGGGACAGCACGGGATCTCGCCACGGTCATTGACACGGGATATGCAGCCGTTACCGCGCTAACCCTCAATCCGGGCAGCGGCGTCAGCAACACCTACTCCGGCGCCATCGCCAATGGCGCGGCGGGCATGACGCTGACCCTTAGCGGTCCGGGCACCCAGGTGCTCACGGGGGCAAATGGCTATACCGGCTTGACCACCATTTCCGGCGGCGGAACGCTCCAGGTCGGCAACGGCACCTCGGGCAGCCTGAATGCCGCGACGGGGCTGACCTTCAGTGGGCGCGGTGGAACCTTTGGCGTCCAGGCCGCCGCCGCCGGCTCCCAGACCTTGGGCGCGCTGACCTTCAGTGCCGGCGAGGATGTCGTCAATTCCACCTTCAATGCCACGTCCGCCACGCTGACCTTTGCATCGCTGGCGGCGCGAACGGCCGGGGCGACCGCGAATTTCACCACCACCGGCGGGACCGACGGCACGCCCGGCACCCCAGGCACGAACGTCATCAACTTCACCGCGTCGCCCGGCACCGGCTACATCAACCAGGGAACGTTCTTCAACGGGTCGAACTACGCCTACTATGATACTGTCGGCGCCCCGAATTTCGTCCGGGGGATCGTTTATGGCACGGACGCCGATTCCGAGAGCATCGCGTCCTCGACCGGCAGTTTCACCGCCGGCAAACTCTACGAGCAAATCACCGGCGATGACGGCGAGATCAACAACCAGGGCACGCAGACGATCACCACCCTGAATATAAACAATGCACGCCCACTCGCGCTCGCCGGCGGGGCCACCTTGCAACTGAACGGCATCCTCAAGTCCGGCAACGCCGCGGGCGGCATCATCAGCGGCGGCACGGGCCTTCAGGCGGTCAGCGCCGGGGGCGAACTGGTCGTCCGCACCAATGGCGCCAGCGACACCCTGACCGTCAACACGCCGATTCTCGACAACACCAACAGTTTGCTGACCAAGAGCGGCGCCGGCACGCTCATCCTCTCCGCCGCCAACACCTATGCCGGCAAGACCACCATCAACAACGGCACCCTGCAGGCGAACAATGCCACCGCCCTGGGCACCACCGGGGACGTCACCTTCGGCGGCGGCACGCTCCAGTTCGGCAGCGCGTTGAACAACCAGACCGTGGCCTGGGGCGGGCGGATCAAGAACAGCGCCGCCCCGGTCAAGTTGGACACGAACAGCCAGGCCGTGACCTTCTCCGGCGCTATTCCCAGCAGCAACACCGCCGGCCTGACCAAGTCCGGCGCCGGCACGCTGACCGTCGTGACCCCGCAGTCGTACGTCGGGCCCACGGTCATCAGCGGCGGCACGCTTCAGTTGGCCTCGGCGTCCGGGTCGCTGGGTGCGGGCCTGAAAGGCGGGTGGACTTTCAACGCTTCAAACGCGAACGATTCCTCCGGAAACGGCTGGAACGGCACCGGCGTGAACGCCCCCACCTATGTTACGGACACCCATACCGGATCGGGCTATTCCCTTAATTTGGCCAGCGCCTCCTCCCAGTTGGTCTACGTGGACACCGGCGGCTCCGGCAACCAGAAGGTCTTTGACGGCGGCAGCGCAATGACCATCTCCTTCTGGGCCAAGGGCACGCTGACAGCCGGCTGGAACCCGTACATCAGCAAGTACGGCGAGGGCAGCGCCGGCTGGCAGGCGCGGAGGAATAACAGCAACAACTACTGCTGGACGCTCCGCGGTGGCGGTGGCGGGGATATGGGCGGAGCCGCCATCGACTACGCTAATTGGCACATGGTGACCATGACCTATGATGCCAACGGCGGGGCCAATAACAAGAATATCTACATCGACGGTGTTCTCAGTACCACGGGAACCACAACCGGAAACATCGCCGCCAGTGCCGCCATGCTGGCCTTCGGGGCCAGGGCGACCGGCGACGCCTATAGCACCACGGCTTGGGGAAACTATTTCAACGGCAAAATGGACGACATCTACTTCTACAATCGCGCCCTCACCGCCGCCGAAATCACGGCCCTGCAAACCGCCAACAACGCCAGCACCACCATCACCGCCTACGGTTCGCTGCCGGCCGCCACGGCCCTGAGCATCGCGTCCGGCTCGGCGCTGGACCTCAATGGCGGAAGCCAGCAGGTCGCGTCCCTGTCCGACTACTCAGGGGGCGGCGGCACGGTGCAAAACACCTATACCGGCGTCGCCTCAACGCTGACCCTCGCACCGACCGGCGGCAGCGCGTCCTTCTCCGGCGTCATCGCCGGCGGCGGCGGCCTGGGCACTCTCAACCTGGTCCTGAACGGCACCGGCACCCAGGTCCTCTCCGGCTCGAACACCTACACCGGCACGACGACGGTCACCTCGGGCACGCTGCGAATCGGCGCGGCCAGCGCCCTGCCGAGCGCCACGGCCGTTACGCTGGCCAACGCCGCCGCGGCGGTGTTGGACCTGAGCGGCAATAGCCAGACCATCGGCTCGCTCGCCGGCGGCGGCACGGCCGGCGGCAACGTGAATCTGGGCAACAACGCCGTATTGACCGTCGGCGATGCCACCAGCACGACCTACGCCGGCATCATCAGCGGCACGGGCACCGCCGGCCTGACCAAGCAGGGCGCGGGCACGCTGACCCTCACCGGCGCCAACTCCTACACCGGGTTAACGACGGTCGGCGTCGGCGTGCTGAACATCCGGAACTCGCTGGCACTGGGGACGGCGGCGGGGGGAACCTCGGTGACCTCCGGAGCGGCCCTGCAGATTCAGAACAACATCGGGGTCGGAGCGGAGGCTTTGACCTTGAACGGGACCGGCATTGCCAACGATGGCGCCTTGCGCAACATCAGCGGCACCAACACCTATGGCGGCTTGCTCACGCTCGGGAGCGCCGCGCGGATCAATTCGGATGCCGGCACGCTGACCTTGAGCAATACCGGCACGATCACCGGCGAGACCTTTGGGCTGACCGTTGGCGGGGCCGGCAATACCACGATCAACAGCAGCATCGGCACCACCAGCGGCACGTTGACCAAAGAGGGCAGCGGCACTTTGACCCTCGCCGGCGCCAACACCTACACCGGAACCACGACGGTTAGCGCCGGCGTTCTGACGGCGCTCAACACTGCGGCCCTGCCCAACTACCAGACGCAGGCGATCTCGGTGGGGCCCAACAACGCCGTTTTGGCGGTCCGCGTCGGCGCGGGGTCACCGGGCGAATGGAGCGATACGGAAATCGGGAATCTTTTGAACAACAGCAACCTGACGTTTGCCAGCCCGTCTTCCCTGGGCATCGACACCACCTTCAACAACTACAGCATCAGTACGGTCATTCCCAACAAGGCCAACATGGGTCTTGCGAAGCGGGGCGCCAACATCCTGACCCTCTACGGCGCCAATGCCTACAGCGGCAACACGACGATCACGCAAGGCACCTTGCGGGCCGGAGCCGCGGGCGCGATTCCCGGGGGCGCCGGCAAAGGCAACGTCGTCTTCGATGTGGCCGGCAATACCGCCGTGCTGGACATCTACGGCAACGACACGACCATCAACGGCCTCTGGCAGACCGCCGCCTCCTCGACCAACAGGGTGGTCAACGATGCCGTCGGCACCGCGAAAACGCTGACGGTGGGCGACACCAATGCCATCAGCACCTTTGCCGGTGTTATCGCAAACAACACGGGCACCGGCGGCACCCTGGCCCTGACCAAGACCGGCCTGGGCACGCAGACCCTCGCCAACACGACCGCGAACTCCTACACGGGCGCGACGACCGTCAACGCCGGCACGCTCAGGCTTCTCGGCGGGACCGCGATGGGCGGCACCTCGGCGTCGATCACGGTGAACACCGGCGCGACGCTGCTGTTGGACAACAACTCGGCCAACGTTGGCGTCAACAACCCGGCGATCAATCTGAACAACGCCACGCTCTCCTACTTGTCCGGCAACAACACTTATCTCGTGCTGAACGCTGTGGGCGGCCCCCCCACCACCAACGGCGTGACGAATACCGGGTCCTCCGTGATCACCGTTCAAGCGGGCGGTTTCGGCACCGCGGGGTTCTACCTCGACGGCGGGTTGAAAGGCACCGGCACGGTGACGGTCAATAACTCCACCGGCGGAGTCGGCCTCAACCTGCGCAACAACAACACCACGTTCTCCGGCACGCTGATCGTCAATGGCACCGCCAGCACCACCCCTTGGGTGGCCAGCGGCATCGGCGTCGGCGGCGGCACCACCGGCTTGCAGAATGTGGACATCACGCTGAACGGCACGATGGAACTGCAGAACCGGGGCATCGGCGTGAACAATACCCGCTCGGCGACGCAGACGTTCCTGATGGGCGCCTTGAACGGCACGGGCGTCATGGTCGGCAACAGCAATACGGCCAACGACACAGCCACCGTCTCGATTGGCAACACGAACAACAACGGCTCATTCTCCGGCGTGATCGCCGACGGCTGGAACAACACCACGAGCATTACGAAGATCGGCTCCGGCACGCAAACTCTATCCGGCGCCAATACCTACAGGGGCAATACAACGATCACGCTAGGCACCTTGCAGGTCGGAGCCGACGGCGCGATTCCCAACGTCTCCGGCAAAGGCAACGTCGTCTTCAGTACGGCCGCCAATACCGCCATCCTGGACATCAACGGCATCAACACGACCATCAACGGCCTCTCCCAGGCCGCCGCCTCCACGACCAACCAGGTGGTCAACAATGCCGTCAGCACCAGCAGGACCCTGACGGTAGGGAACAACAATGCCACCACGACCTTTGCCGGTATTGTGGCCAATAACACGGGCACCGGCGGCACCCTTGCCCTGACCAAAATCGGCGCAGGTATCCTGACCCTCCAAGGCGCGAATACCTACACGGGCGGCACGGTCGTCAACGGAGGCACCTTGCTGGACGCCGCCGCGGCCAATCTGCCCTCGGCCGGCGATCTTACGATTGGCGCCGCCGGTAACTTCAGCATGGTCAACAGCGCCGCGGTGGTGACGTATGCCGCGAACAGCCTGATACTTGCTGGCGGCGCGAACTTGTCGTTCGACCTGGTGGGCACCAACGGGGTGGACGTGATCACCTCGACCAACGCCGCGACGACCAGCGGCGGAAACATCGGGATCAGCATCACCGGTTCCGCCGTTCCCGTTGTGAACGCGGCGACGACGCTGATCAGCAGCGCCGGCGGCGGCCTGACCACGTCGGGGACCAATTATTTCGTGGCCAACAATACGAACTACACCGCGACGCTCAATCAAAGTCCGACCGCTGTAGAAATCGCCAGTTACACCTCGGGGGTCGCCGCGTTGACCAACGCCTACTGGTTGGGCGGCCAGGTCACGAACGCTCTTGGCGCAATGGCTCTCTCCAGCGGCGCCACCAGTAACTGGGCATCGGCTGCCGCGGGCACCCCGGCGAATGGCGTGGTCCCCGGCGGAAGCACGGTCAACGCCATTTTCGGAGCGACCGGCGCCGCGCAGCAGGGTAGCGTGACCACGGGCGCGAACATGAACCTGGGCAGCATCACCTTTAACGACAACAACGCCACGGCCGTCACCATCGGCGGCAGCAACTACATCACCCTCAATAACACCTCGACCGCTGCGGCCACGACGACCGGACCGCTAGCCACCATTACAAACGCAGGTAATAACACTTGCAGCGCGATCTCCGTCACCCAATACGCCACCAGCCCGACCATCAACGCCAACCTCGTGCTGGGCGCGGGCCAGACCTGGAACGTCGCCGCCGCTAAGACCCTGACCGTCAACGGCGTGGTCGGCGGCACCAACAGTCTGACCCTAGGCACCTCGGGGAACACGGGCACCGTGGTCCTCGCCGGGGCCAACACGTACACCGGCGCGACGGCGATCAACTACGGCACGGTCCAAGCGGGTGGGGTTTCCGTGGCGGGTGTCAGTGGACCGCTCGGCAACGACTCGGCCGTCACCACGGGCAACAACGCGGGCGCGACCCTCGACCTCAACGGCTACGACCTCCGGATCGGGTCTCTGGCCGGCGGCGGCTCGACCGGCGGCGGCGTGAGCCTCGGGGCCAAGACCCTCACGGTGGGCGGCAACAATACGAATACTCAATATAGCGGTGTGATTTCCAGCAGCGCGGGCGTGACCGGGGTCAGTCTCTACAAGACCGGCACCGGCAACCTGCAACTCTCACGCGAGAATACGTTTACGGGCAAGATCGTCATCGACGGCGGCATGTTGATTGCCGGCAATGATAACAGCAGCAATAACGAAGCGAAACTCGGCACCAGCCCGACTACATTCCAGGCCGACAACATCACCATCAGGAACGGCAGCCACCTTGTCTTGTACACTGGCACCGATGGTTATGGCATCAGCGCCAACCGCGGAATCTATCTCGACACCGGCGCGCAGTTTATTGATTCGGGAGGCGGCGACTTCTTTATGAATAGTGTCATCAGCGGGCCCGGCAGTCTTTTCCATTCCAACCAGGGCTCCTGGGGCTGGAACGGCAGGCGCCTGTATCTCACCGCCGCCAATACCTTCACCGGCGACACGTGGTGGGACGCTAGCGGCACCGCAAGTGACTACGGCGGTATTCAAATGCAGGGCAACCCATTGGCGCTCCAGAACAGCGCCATCAGTGCCGATTCGATAGCGTCTTGGCTGGGTGTCAGTGCTGACGTAAATGGAGTCTTGCAAATCGGCGGTCTCGTTGGCACCGGCCGCACCTCCCAGAACCTGTTCGGCAGTCCCAACTTGAACGGCCTCATCCTGAATCCGACGGTCCCGGGCGTCACCAAGACCTATACCAACGTCATCGGCCAGGGTAGTAACGTCATGAGCCTGACGAAGACGGGCGCGGGTACGCAGGCGCTCAACGGACTGAACACCTACACCGGCGCGACCTCCATCAAGGCCGGCGTGCTCAGCATCAACACCATCAGGAACGTCGGCGGCGGCGCCAGTTCCCTCGGCGCACCGACCACCGTGCCCAACGGCACGATCGCCATCGGCGACACGGCCACCGGGGCCACGCTTGTTTACACCGGCCTGGGCGATACCACCGACCGCATCATCAACCTGGCCGGCACGACCGGCGGGGCGACGCTGGACCAGTCGGGGGCCGCCGGCGTGCTGACGTTAAACGGCAATGTCACCGCCACCGTCGCGGGCGCCAAGACCCTGACCCTGCAAGGCTCCACCGCGGGATCCGGCGTGATCGGCGGCATCATCAGTGACAGCAGCCTCGGCGCCACCTCGTTGACCAAAACCGGCACCGGCACCTGGACCCTGAACGCCGCGAACACTTACACCGGCAACACCACGCTCAGTGGCGGCACGCTGATCCTAGGGAACAATCTGGCACTACAGAACAGCGCGCTGAACTACACTGGCAGCACGCTGGCCTTCTCAGGGGGCATCAATACGCCGACCTTCGGCGGCCTCACGGGATCCACCAGCCTGTCCCTGGCCTCCAACGTGACGGCCCTGACGCTGAGTCCCGGCACGGGCGTGACCCATACCTATTCCGGCTCGCTTAACAGCAGCACCCAGGCCATGACCACTCTCACCAAGGCCGGCTCGGGCACGCAGGTCCTCAGCGGCGCGAACGCCTACACCGGCGAAACAAAGATCGACGTCGGCAAACTCTACCTGAACGGCACCAACGCCACCTCGGCCATCTCGGTGGCCGACGGCGCGACCCTGGGCGGCAATGGCTCCGCCGCGTCGGCCACCGCGACGGTTGCCACCGGTACCACCACCGGCGGCATCGTCGAGGCCGGATACGGCGGCGCGGGCACCCTCACGCTGAACGGTCTGACGTTCAGCGGCAACGGCACCGTCAAGGTCGCCGGCATCAGCAATTACGGCACCAACCCCGCGGTCGACGTGCTCAACAGCGGCGGCCTGACCGCCAGCGGCGGGGCCGGTTCCGTCAAGATCACCCTGAGCGGCAGCATGACCCCCGGCACAGGCACGCTGCACATGATCCGGTATGCCGGCTTGATCGGCGACACGGGCTTTAGCGCCTTTGGAATCGACAGGACGGGCCTCGCTATCAGCCCGGCCGACGTGCTCACGCTTGCCGATAATACGGGCTATGTGGACTTGGACTACGACGTGGACTATCCGGTCTGGACCGGGGTGGGCACCGGCAACTGGATCACCGAAGCCAACCGCGTTCCCCCGCCGCCGGGTACGCCGAACTGGGTGCGGGCGACCAACGCGGCGGTCACAATGAACTACACTGCCGGCGATACGCCGCTCTTCGATGACTCGGTCGGCGCCGGACCGACGACCGTCGATATCAGCGCCGCGGACGTCGCGCCCTCGGCGGTCACCTTCAACAACACCACCGCCTACACCTACACCTTGCAGAGCACCGGCGGCTATGGCATCACGAGCGGCTTGCTGACCAAGAGCAACACCGGCAGAGTGATTGTCACCACCGACAACAGTTACAGCGGCGGCACGACGATCAACAAGGGCACGATTCAGGTCGGCAACGCCACCACCACCGGAACCCTTGGTTCCGGCGCAATTACCGACGGCACAGGCATTGATGTCGCGGTCCTGGAGTTCAATCGCACGAACACCCTTACAATGGCCATGGCCATCAGCGGCACCGGCTCGGTAGTCCAGAACGGCTCCGGCACGCTGGAACTTAACGGCGACAACAGTTACCAGGGCGGCACGACGCTTAACGCCGGGTCGCTGGTGCTCGGCAGCACGACCGCCTTGGGCACCGGCCCGCTGACCATCAACGGCTGTGAACTCGACAGCAGCGTAACAGACCTCGTGCTGACCAGCGACAACGCCCAGGTCTGGAACAGCGACTTCACCTTCACCGGCTCGCAGAACCTGAACCTCGGCATCGGCGCGGTATCCCTGGGCTCCACGGGCAGCGCCCGGACGGTCACGGTTGGCGCCAGCACTCTCACCGTCGGCGGCATCATCTCCGACGGCACAGCCACGGCCCTGACCAAGGACGGCACGGGCGCCATGGTGCTTGGCGGCGCCAACGACTACAGCGGCGGCACGACGGTCAACGCCGGCACCGTAACGGTGAACGACGGCGCGGCCCTGGGCACCGGTCCGCTGGCGGTCAACAACCCGAACGCCGGCGTCGGCACGGATGTCGTCCTGAACCTCAACGGCAATGTCGGCACCGGCTCGCTGAGCGGCACGATTGCCCCACCCACCGGCGGGACGAACACCGCCACGATCAATATCGCCAACGGCAAGAGTTTCACGGTGACCCAGACCGCCGACGACGCCTACGCCGGCACGATCGGCGGCGGTGGCAAGTTGGTTAAGGAGGGCGGCAGCAAGTTGACCCTTTCCGGCGCCAACACCTACACCGGAGGCACGAAAGTCAGCGATGGCACCTTGATCGTCAGCAGCCTCTCCAACCTGGGGCCCAGCGGCACCATCGCCTTTACTGGCGGCACCTTCCAGTACACCGGCTCTGATGTCGTCTCCACCGATCGGTTCCTGCACACTGGCGGAACCCAGACTTATGACATCACCGAGAGCAGCGCCAGCCTGACCCTCACCCAGAGATACGCCGGTTCCACCATCATCAAGAAGGGTGCGGGCACGTTCGAACTGGCCGGACTCGTGAACTGGGACCACGAGAACCAAGGGGGCCTTTATCTTTCGGTCGACGAAGGCACCGTGCTGCTGAACTCAGACCCGCACGCCCCGGCTTTTATGGACACGCTCAACGCAGTCAACGACGTGAAGACCGGTGCAACTCTCAGGTTGGTCAATGCTAACGGCTGGCAGGTCATGAATTGGGGCACATTCCACATGTCCGGCGGAACCTTCGACCTCAACGGCAACACGAACAACATGGAGCCGCAGATAGACGGCACCTCCGGCACGATCACCAATAGCAACGCAGCCCCCGCCACGTTGACGGTGTACCCCAACCTCACCAACACGTTCGGCGGCGACATTGTAGACGGGACCGGCGTCGTGGGAGTGCAGTACACGCAAAGTTGGTTGGGTACACACCCGAATGCTGTCTGGACCCTCTCCGGCAACAACACCTATACCGGCGCGACCCTGGTGGGCCTGGCCACGCTCAAGGCCGGTGCGCCCTCGGCCTTCTCGCCCAACTCGGTGTTCACGATCGGCAGCGCCGGACAGAGCGCCACCCTGGACCTGGCCGGCTTTGACAGCACGCTCCTCGGCCTGACCACCGGCGGCACCGCGGCGAACCAGACCGTCAAGAACAGCACCGGAATCGCCACCCTCACGGTCAATAACGACGTGAGCAACGGCGATACCGATTATACGTTCGGCGGCGTCCTGCGTAACGGCACCACCGAGGAAGGCAGCGGAGTGCTCAACCTCACCAAGGAGGGCTCCAAGACCCTGACCCTCTCCGGCCCGAACACCTACACCGGCGATACGACTGTCAACGCCGGCACTCTGGCCATCAGCGGTTCCGGTACGCTCGGCACGGGGAGCACCCTGACGATGGGCGGCGGCGCGCTGGATCTGGGCACCACCAGCCAGACCGTCGGCGCGGTGAGCATCACCACCGTGGCGGCCGGCGGCGTCGATACCATCAAGAACGGCAGTCTCACCGGCATCTCCTATGCCGCCAGCAACAGCACTGGCAACGCCGTCATTTCGGCTAACCTGCTGGCCAGTGGCTCGGCCGGCCTGACCATGTCGGGCGCGGGCACGCTGACCATCAGCGGCACCAACACCTACACCGGCACCACCGCCGTCGACGCCGGCACGCTGCTGGTCAACGGCGACAACTCCGCCGCCACCGGTGCGGTCACCGTGGCCAGCGGCGCCACCCTCGGCGGCACCGGCATCATCGGCGGCCCCGTGACCCTCGACGGCACCGTCTCGCCCGGCGCCAGCGCCGGCACCCTGACGATCAACAACAACATGACGTGGAACAACGGCGGGAAGTACGTGTGGGAGACCACCAGCACGACCGGCACGGCCGGCACCGAGTGGGACCTCCTGAAGATCACCGGCACCGGCGCGCTGAACTTCAGCAACGTCGGGGGCGAAGTGTTCACCATGGAGTTGGTCGCGCTGGGCGGCGCCCTGCCGGGCTGGGGCGATGGCAGCAACGAGGTCACCTGGACGGTTGCCCAGGCAGCGGGCGGCATCAACGACTTCAACGCCGGCAAGTTCACGATCGACCTCGCCGGCTGGAGCCCGAATCTGGTGACCGGCAACTTCCAGATGCAGCAGAACGTCAACGACCTGGAGTTGAAGTACGCCCCGGTCAATGAGTACGAGTGGAAGGCGGATGCGGCCACCGACGAGTGGCACGGGGGCGCCAACTGGTCAGGGGGCTGGGTGCCGACGCTGGGGAAGACGGCCGTCTTCCCTGATTATACTGTGCTGCCGGCCAACATGCCCACCCTGTCTGACGATGACCGCGTAGTCCGCGGTCTGAAATTCCTGCGGGACGGCTGGACGCTGTTTAAGTCCGACGACCGCACCCTGACGGTGCGCGATTTAGGCATCGAGAGCACGGGCGGCGCGAGCACCTCGAACACCATCGAGCCGCGCATTGCCTTCGCGGACTCGGCGACGATCACGGTCACGGGCGCCACGCACACGCTGAACACGGCGGCGCTGGACGCCACCGGGTTCACGCTGACGAAGGCGGGGAACGGCACGCTGGACACCGGTTCTGCGGATGTGACGGCGGACATACTGAACCTCGACGGGGGCATCCTGAATACGGCCGGGGTGGCGGGCAACGCCTTCAACGTCAACAGCGGTTCGGCCACGGTTGGCGCGGACAGCGTATCGCTGGGCGCCCTGACGATGGGCGGCGGCGCGCTCGATCTGGGAGGAACTGTTACCGGCACCGTCGGCGCGGTGAGCATCACCGCGGCGGCCGCCAGCGGCGATACGATTTACAATGGCAGTCTCACCAGCACCATCTATGCCGCCAGCAACAGCACCGGCGACGCCGTCGTCTCGGCCATCCTGATGGACGGCTCGGCCGGCTTGACCAAGTCGGAAGCGGGCACGCTGACCCTCTCCGGCGCCAACACCTACACCGGCGCCACGTTCATCGATGGCGGCATCCTCCAGGCGAATCACGCCACGGCCCTGGGCGACGGCGGGGACATCACGTTCGGCGGCGGCACGCTGCAGTACACCACCAACAGCGCCGGCGAGGACTGGGCCGCACGCATCCTGAACAGCACGGCCGCCATCAAACTCGACACGAACAGTCAGAGTGTGACATTCACCGACGCCATCGACAGCAGCAACACCGGCGGCCTGACCAAGGCCGGCGCGGGCACGCTGACCCTCCTCAACGCCAACACCTACACCGGCGCGACCACCATCTCCGCCGGCACGTTGGCCCTTGGAGCCTCGGGCACCATCGACAACAGCACGACCATCATCGTTGGCGATGCCGGATCCTCCGGCACGGTGCTCGATCTCACGGCCAAGACCAGCTTTAGCATCCTCTCCGGACAGACCCTCAAGGGCATCGGCACGGTGAACATCGGCGCCGGCAACACCGTCACCGTGGACTCGGGCGGCGTTTGGGCTCCGGGTAATTCCATCGGCACGAATGCCGTCACCGGCGACCTGACGCTCTCGGGCAACGCCGACTTTGAACTGGGGACGGCCGGCACGAGCCACGGTTCGCCCGGAACGAGCGATCGCACCACCGTAAGCGGCACCCTGACCCTGGGCGGCACGCTGAACCTCATCGACAACGCCGACGCCAACGGCCAGGGCAGCGCGGGCGCGGGTTCCTACCGGATATTCACCCAGACCGGCAGCGCGATCCCCTCCTTCGCCACGATCAATAACATCACCGGCTTCCATGCCGTGGTGGACACCGGCACCAGCGGCAGTGTCTATCTGGACAACTACCAGATCGCCGTGGACGACACGATCACGACGCCGGTGAACTTGACCAACGTGCACGTGGGCGGCACCTTCGGCACCTCGGCGCTGACCATCACCAACCTGGCGTCCTCGGTCCTCAGTGAAGGCTTGGACGCGACCAAGGGGACCCCCACGGGCGATGCGAGCGTCAGCGGCACCGATATCTCCAATCTGGCGGGCGGTTCGTCGAGCACCGACATCTCGGTTGGATTGGATGCGGCGGACACGGACACAGCGGGAGCCAAGACCGGCACCGTGCCCATTGATCTTGTATCCAACGGCACCAACAGCGGGTACTCGGACTCCTCGCTGGGCACGCAGACCATCACGGTCAACGGCGGGGTTTACAACCTGGCCGTGGCCGACACGATCACGACGCCGGTGAACTTGGCCAACGTGCACGTGGGCGACCCCAGCACCTCGGCGCTGAGCATCACCAACACGGCGCCGTCGGGTGCCTACACCGAAGGCTTGGACGCGACCAAGGGGACCCCCACGGGCGATGCGACCGTGAGCGGCACCGATATCTCCAATCTGCCGGGCGGTGAGTCGAGCATCGACATCTTGGTTGGAGTGAACACGGGCACCGCGGGAGCCAAGAGCGGCACCGTGCCCATTGATCTGGCATCCAACGGCACCAACAGCAGCCTGTCCGACACCTCGCTGGGCACGCAGACCATCACGGTCAACGGCGACGTGTTCGCCCTGGCGGCCACCAGTTCGCTGCCGACAACCGTGGACCTGACCAACGTCCACGTCGGCGGCACCTTCGGCACGCAGGCGGTGCCGATCAGCAACACGGGCACGGGCGGCGCGAGTTACACGGAAGGCCTGGATGCGGCGGCGGGCACGCCGACCGGGCAGGCTTCGAGCAATGACGGATCGTTTGCCGATCTGCGGGTCGGGGCCGGTTCCGACAGCAGCATCGTGGTGGGCCTCAACGGCAGCACCTACACCGGCACGGCCGGGGCCGTAAGCGGCACGGTGCCGGTGGCCCTGACGTCCAACGGGACCATCAGCAGCCTGGCCCCCACCGGTTTGACCGGCCAGGACATCACGGTCAACGGCGGGGTTTACAACCTGGCCGTAGCCGACACGATCACGACGCCGGTGGCGCTGACCAACGTGCACGTGGACGGCACCTTCGGCACCTCGGCGCTGACCATCACCAACACGGCGCCGGCGGGTGCCTACACCGAAGGCTTGAACGCGACCAAGGGGACCCCCACGGGCGATGCGAGCGTCAGCGGCACCAATATCTCCAATCTGCCGGGCGGTGAGTCGAGCATCGACATCTTGGTTGGATTGGCTGCGGCGGACACGAGCACAGCGGGCGCCAAGACCGGCAACGTGCCCATTGATCTGGCATCCAACGGCACCAACAGCGGCCTGTCCGACACCTCGCTGGGCACACAGACCATCGCGGTCAGCGGCGACGTGTTCGCCCTGGCGGCCACCAGTTCGCTGCCGACGACCGTGAACCTGACCAACGTTCACGTCGGCGGCACCTTCGGCACGCAGGCGGTGGCGATCAGCAACACGGGCGCGGGCGGCGCGAGTTACACGGAAGGCCTGGATGCGGCGGCGGGCACGCCGACCGGGCAGGCTTCGAGCAATGACGGATCGTTTGCCGATCTGCGGGTCGGGGCCGGTTCCGACAGCAGCATCGAGGTGGGCCTCAACGGCAGCACCTACACCGGCACGGCCGGGGCCAAGAGCGGCACGGTGCCGGTGGCCCTGACGTCCAACGGGACCATCAGCGGATTGAGCCCGACGTCCCTGACGAGCCAGGACATCACGGTCAACGGCGACGTGTTCGCCCTGGCGGCCACCAGTTCGCTGCCGACGACGGTGAACTTGACCAGGGTTCACGTGGGCGGCACCTTCGGCACGCAGGCGGTGGCCATCAGCAACACGGGCACCGGCGGCGCAAGTTACACGGAAGGCCTCGATGCCGCGGCTGGCACACCGACCGGGCAGGCTTCGAGCAATGGCGGATCGTTTAGCGATCTGCGGGTCGGGGCCGGTTCCAACAGCAGCATCGTGGTGGGTCTCAGTGGCAGCACCTACACCGGCACGGCCGGACTCAAAACCGGCACGGTGCCGGTAACCCTGACATCCAACGGCACCATCAGCGGCCTGTCCCCCACTTCGCTGACCCCGCAGGACATCACGGTCAACGGCTCGGTTTACTCCGGTCAGAGCATTTGGACCGGCGCCAGCGGCGGCAGTTGGGGCACCCTGTCCAGCGGCTTCGGCGTGAACTGGGGCACGGACGAGGGTTCGCCCGGTCTGGACAGCGGCTTCACCGGCACCGACACCGCCACCTTCGGCAGCACCTCCGGCAGTGTGACCGTCAATCTCAATGGCGCCTCCCCCAACCTCAATGCCGTGACCTTTAACGGCACCGGCGGTTACACCATCGCACTAGGCAGCGGCGGCGCCATCACCCTCGCCGGCACCACGCCCTCCATCACCGCCACGGGCACCTTGAACACCATCCAGGCGAACGTTACCTTCGCGAACTCGGCGTCGATCACGGTCGCGAGCGCCACCGACACCCTCGTCCTCGGCGCCACCACCATCGCGGCCGGCGGCACGCTCACCAAGACCGGCCTCGGGACGCTGACCTTCGGCGGCGCGCAGAACCCCGGGGCCGGGGCGGTCCTCCAGGTCGGCAGCAGCGCCGGCGGCGTGGTGAACCTCAATACCAACGCCGGCACCCTGTCGCCGGGGTCTGGCACCCCGACCGTCGCCAACCTGCTGCTCCGCATTACGGGCGGCACGGGGGGCGGCGACAGCAAGGTCGTCCTCGGCTCCGACCAGGTCCTGGCGGGCCTGGACGTCCAGAAGGCGACCGGCGGCCTCCAGGAACTCGACCTCAATGACAAGGCCGTTCGGGTCTTCCCGGCCAACGTGGGCACGCTGGAGCAGGCGATCCGCACGATGATCTCGGCCAGCAGAATCAGCGGCGACGGCATCTATGACTCGACGGCCGCCGTCACAGAGCGGGTCGGGTACACCGACCGGCGGTGGGACGCGAACGGGCAGCAGTACGTCGCCATCCGGGCGGTCTATGGCGGCGATGCCAACATGGACGGCAAGGTGGACATTGGTGACGCCGGTATCCTCGGCGGCAACTATGGCAAGGCAGGCGTGTTCACGTGGGATCAGGGCGACCTGAACTACGACGGAGTCGTGAACATCGGCGACGCCGGTATCCTCGGCGGCAACTATGGCAAGACAGGGGGTAACCACGTGCCCGAGCCGGCGACGCTTGGCCTGATGGCCCTGGGCCTGGCGGCGATGGCGGCCCGTCGCCGTCGGTCGAGGTAAGTTTGACGGGCGGTAAACCTGCCCCCGGCGGCCCAAAAGGCCGCCGGGGGAGAAAAAAAATTCGATTTCGCCTTGACAAAATGCGGTTTATGTGTTAAAGTACCATGTGCGAACGGTTAGTAGAAAGTCGATTGAGGCTTGTTGTCAAGTCTAACACGGACTATTGCCGTTTTAACTAGGGCCGGGGGAGTTTGTGCCAAGGAGTGATGACCGTGAGAACGCTAAAGATGTTAGCTCTGGTGGTGCTGGTGGGCGGCCTCGTGGCGGCCAGTGCCCAGGCGTCGCTGATCATTTCGGCACCGCTTTCCGCAACGCAGCCCACGGATGCCGGAAAGGTCGCCTATGACATGTGGGTTACCGGCACGGGCGGGCAGGACATGTTGTCGGCCATCGACATCCGCATCACGGGGACCTTGTGGCAGGTGTGGAAGTGGGACTCGGACGCGGAGTTGTACAGCACGAAGACGCCGGAGTATCAGAGCCTGACGGTGGCCGCCGGGAAGTACACCAACGACAGCCACTTCCTCTGGCCGGATGCCACTGGTTACTATCCCAACGGTATCAGCGTTCTGAGGGCGGGGGACGAAGATCGGGCCGGTCCGTACACGGTGGACCGCAGCAAGGGGACGTTCTTGGACGAGGCGGTGATTTTGCTGAACAACCCGTCGAACCCCTCGCCGATTGCGCGGATCGTCCTGGACACTGGCGGCTCGGCTTTGGCCACGGGCAGCATGAGCGACAAGGACGGCGTGGTCACCAACTTTAGTGACGTACTCCTCCCCGAGCCTGCGACGTTGGCCCTGCTGGGTCTGGGCGGAGTGGCGCTTGTGCTGCGTCGGCGTCGGACCCGGTAAGCGTTCTTTAAGCGTTCTTCACGGTGAGATATAAAGAAAAGGCCGCCCCCAACGGGGGCGGCCTTCTTCGTTGGGGGCGGTTTACCGGGACCCTGCGTTCGCCTGGGGGAGGGGCGGCGGGGATGCACCGGCGGTTCTTCCCGATCGCGGTTGTTCTACGGGTCCTTGCGGCGCCCTGCCGCGCGGACGCCTTTCCCAACGGCCCCTGCTACGGTTACCCGCGGTACGCCCCCGTCATCGGTCTTCCGGCGGCCTGGGGCGTCGGCACCAGTTTCGCCGCGCCCCTGGCGGCAGGGGCGGCGGCCCTGGCGTGGTCCATCAACCCTCTCCTGACGCCCGACGGGGTGTACGCCATCCTCAAGGAGACGGCCGTTGACCTGGGCACGCACGGCTCGGACCAGGTCTTCGGCTGGGGCCGCATAGACATCGGGGCCGTGGCCGAACGGGCCAGCCAGACGGCCGGGCGCCCCCGAACCGGCGACGCTCTCGCTGCTGGCCCTGGGCGGGGTGGCGGCGTCACAAGCGCCGCGGCGGCGGGCTGGCGGCATAAAGGGCAAAGCAGCCAAAGAGCAAAGGGTGATCAAGGAGTCCTGGCACAACGAAAACCGTAGTTGTCCCTGCGGAAGGATGGGGCGTGGCCGTAGCGATGCGCACACCGGAGGTTGTCGGCCCCGCCATTGCGCCACGACCCCCCGCGCACCACACGGGTGCCGCCAGAACCCGCCCCTTGCGGATCCGTCGATGCCTCGCTTGAATAAGGGCCGTACCCGTCCGCGCACCACTCATAGACGTTTCCGTGCATATCGTACAGGCCCCAGGCGTTCGGCCTCTTCTGGCCCACCGGGTGCGTCCTGAATTGGACACCCCCGCTGTCCCCGCTGTTGCTCCCGTACCACGCGTAGTCGCCCAAAGCGCTATCGGAACCGCCAAACGAAAACCGCATCTTGCTTCCGGCCCGGCAGGCGTATTCCCACTCGGCCTCCGTCGGCAGGCGGACGGCCTTGCCTGTCTTCTCCGAAAGTCTCCGGCAGAATTCGACGGCCTCGTCCCAGATGACGCTATCCACCGGATTCGTCGGCCACTTGAACTTGCTGGGGTTCGTGCCCATGACCGCCTCGTACTGGGCCTGGGTCACTTCCGTGACGCCCACGTAGAACGGCTTGGTGATGACGACCTCGTGCTGGGGGCCTTCGTTGTCGCCACGGCCCTGCTCGGAATCCGGCGACCCCATCATGAACTTGCCGGGGCGGATGAGGACCAGTTTCATCGTGACGCCCTTGCCGAGGTCCAAGGTCAGGCTTGCCGGGCTGAATTTCGACTCGCCCGCCGGGCCGCACTTCGCCAGGGCGTCCTCAATATTCTTCAGGGTCAGCGTGACCGCCGTGCGGCCCATGTCCGTGGCGGGGTGAAGGACGAGAAAACGCTGGTAGTACGCCTGGGCGTGGCGAAGCATCGCGCCCTTGCTCGCGGGTGTTGGCGCCTGGTCCGCCAGGCCCTTGTACCAGTCTCCCAGTTCCATGCAGGCCAACTCCGGCGCGTCCTCAACGGGCCTGGCGGCCGCGGGGACGTACTTCCGCGTCGCCTGGTCCAGGGTCTCATCGAGGAACTTCGCGGCCTTGGCGGGGTTGTCCATCTCCACAAGGTACAGCCGCACGAGTTCTTTCCTGGAGGCCTCGTCCGTGGGGTTGGCGTCGAGTTTCGCCTGGATCGCCGCAATCTGCTTCTCGGCCTTTTGCCGGAGCGCCACGTTCTCGAGCCGGGTCTGGAGGGCCGCCTTGTTGTCGGACTTGATGACCGTGGCAACGGCGACCGCCTGGCACAGGGTCGCGATGGCGGCCTCGGTATCTCCTGCGGCGGCCTGGGCCTCGGCCAGCGCGCTCAGCGCCGTGATGGCATCCTCGCCCGCCTTCGTCCTTGCCTCGGCGCGCGCTGCGGCGTACTGTTTCAGGTAAAGGGCGGCCTTCTTCTGAAGGCATTCGATCTTCTTTTCGGGAACCTTCCCCGCCAGAAGGTCCATGGCGGCGGTCGCGGTCGCACACCCTGAGGCGTCCTTGGCGGCCAGTTCATAGGCCTTCTCGCACAAGAGCGCCAGCAACGCCGGCTGGTCCTCGGCCTTCTTCGCATCCTCCAGCAACTGTTTGGCCAGGGCGACATCGTCGGCGGCCGACGGCGTGGCGGCCACGCGATTGAGGTCCTCCCCGTAGCGTTTGTTGAAAGTGTCCGCGGCCTCCTCGGCCAGGGCGGTAACTGAACCGGCCAGAAGAATTGCCGCCAGCGCCAAGCGACCCGGAAGGTTCATGAAGTCCATCCTCCTGAGGTTCCGCTCTTGAGGGATTGATGCGTATTGTGGTCGCCCGGCGCACCCGCGTCAACCAAGAACTTCACCCCGAGCGGATGCCCCTCGCCCATCAGACAGACTGTGCCATTATGGCTCCAGGATCCCGGCGCCCGCCACCTGGCCCAGATAGTGGGTGTCCCCAGGCTTTTTCGGACGCTCCAGGGGAGGTGCGGCTTCCCAAGCGCGAGACGCGGCAATTACCCTTAGAGCGAACGAGATGCAAATCCCTACTTTAGGGCAGCCGCAGGCTACGAGCCGCAGGCCACGCTGGTTTCAACCGTCAGGTCTCGCCAGTGGCGGATGGTCCGGAACCCGCGTTTCCCGAAGAGAGCCCCGCCCACGGCGGCACGAAAACGGTCCCATAGGGGCGGGGACTCGGTCCAGCGGGCGAGGGTCTCGCGGCGCCAAGCCTCGGCCAGCGCGGGCAGGTCCGGGCTTGCCACGGCGTCGCCCTGGCGAGCCGGGCGCTCCCCCTTGATTCCGGCCGCAAACACCAGTCGCGGCGTCTTGGGGTGCCCCTGCCAGCCGTAAATCACGCTCGCAAAGCCCCCCAGCAGCCGGGCCAGGCCCCGCGGCGTGAAGCGGAAGTAGTCGTCCGGGTAGGCGTGGATGTGGAACTCAAACGGCACGGTCACCAGGGCCATGCCGCCGGGGCGGGTGATGCGCAGGATCTCCTCTGCCCCTTTCCAGAACTCCCAGGCGTGCTCGAAAACGTTGAGGCACAGGACCGTGCCGGCGAAGCCGTCGGGGAACGATAGGGCCTCCAGGCGTTCGACGCGGTCGACGCCCGGCCCGGCCTGCATGTCGCAGCCGATGAAGTCCCGGCCCGCGAAGATGGGCCGCAGGTCGCCCACTGCCCCGCCCTGGACCTGGAGCGAGCCGATTTCGACGATAGGCTCCGGCGGCTGGAAGATCGCCGCGGCGGCCTCGACCAGCGCTTTCGTCAGTGCGTCCAAACCCCGCTCCTTGTAAGTAGCGCGGGGGTTTATCCCCCGCGCACGGCCGCGCGGGGCAGAAAACCCCCCGCTACGTAATCCCTGGGCCGGCCGCAATGCAAAAACGCCCCCTGCCCCGTGTCACCGGTTGTCGGCGCGGCGGGCGGCCAGGGCGCGCGGCAACTCCAGCCCGTGCGACTCCAGCAGCCCCCGGTCGCCCAGGATGGCCACCGCCTGGCCGTCGGCCACCACGCGGCCGGCGTCCATGAGGACCGTGCGGCTGCACACCTCGGAAATCAGGTCCAGGTCGTGGCCGATGACCAGCATGGTGCCCGGCATCGCCTTCAGGAGTTCAATCAGCCGCCGGCGGCCGCGGGGGTCCAGGTTGGCCGACGGCTCGTCCAGGGCCAGGATCTGCGGACGCATGGCCAGGACGGTGGCCAGGGCGGCCCGGCGCTTCTCCCCGACCGACAGGTGGTAGGGAGCCCGCATTTCGTAGCCCTCCAGGTCAACCGCCGCAAGGGCCTCGTGGACCCGCATGTGGACTTCGTGCGGCGTAAGGCCCATCGTGGCCGGGCCAAAGGCCACATCGTCGCCCACGCGGGGCATGAAGAGTTGATCGTCGGGGTCCTGGAACACCAGGCCCAGGTGGCTGCGGACGTGCCGGAGCGTGGCCCGGCTGAGCGTATGGCCGGCCAGTCGGATCGTGCCAGAAGCCCGTACAAACCCCGCCAAGGCCAGCAGCAGGGTGCTCTTGCCTGCCCCGTTCGGGCCGACGAGGCCCACGCGCTGGCCCTCCGTCACGGAGAAGGTTACGCCGCGCAGGGCCTCTTCGCCCGTCGGGTAGCGGTAGGCAACGTCCACGAGTTCGAGGACCGGTTCATCCATAGGCCAGTTTGTCCCAAGCGACGATGGCGGCGGCCGCAGCAAGGGCGGCGGCGGCGAACAGGCGGTCGGTCCAGCGCATCGACCCTTGGCCGGGGGTGCGGATGCGGCCGTCAAACCCGCGTGCGGCCATGGCCCAGTAAATCCGCTCGGCCCGGTCGAACGTCCGCAGAAAAAGGACGCCCACGAGGCCCGTGCGGCTGTGCATCCGCAGCCGCCACGGGCCGAAGCCGCCGTCGCGGGCCGCACGGGCCATCCTCAGGCGCATCATCTCGTCCGACAGCACCCACAGGTACCGGTACATAAAGGCCAGTTGCGTAACGAAGGCCCGCGGCACGTGCAGCCGCCCCAGGGCCGTCACCATGTCTTGGAAGCGGGTGGTCGACAGGAGCAGCAGGGCCGCCCAGACGCAGAGGAAGAACCGGCTGACCAGCCCCCCTGCCCGCACGAGGCCCGCATCGGTCACCTGGAGCGTCCACCCGCCGACGGCCAGCGACCACACGGCCCGGCCGGGCTCGAAAAGCGGAAACAGGATGGCCACCGCAGCCGCAAACGGCGAAACGATGAGCAGGCGCTTGACCGTGTAGCCGAGCGGGATGCGCCCGACGGCGTGATACGCGGCCAGGGCGGCCGCAATCGGCACGAGCGGAACGAAATGGTCGCGGCCCACCAGGACCGTGGCCAGGATGGCCGCCAGCGCGGCCAGCGTCTTGGCGACGGGGTCCAGCCGGTGGACCGGGGTGGCGCCGGCGGCGAAATGGTCGAGCATGATGTGG
>Ga0315294_10001400_pt1 | contig 26192 bp, 24 predicted proteins | sample YL17G13_40_MG_FD_203626 | JGI IMG/M metagenome (GOLD analysis project Ga0315294, IMG submission 203626) | Sediment microbial communities from Yellowstone Lake, YNP, Wyoming, USA - YL17G13_40 | ecosystem: Environmental > Aquatic > Freshwater > Lake > Sediment | place: USA: Wyoming | collected... | reverse complement strand
GGAGTACCTAAAATTAATCATTTAATCTTTCGTTTCTATGATGACTCTGAAAAAGCAAAAGAAGCTCTTCTGAAAAACGAGGTAGAAGCTATCTCTCCAATTCTGATAAAAGATTATAAATTTTTTGAAAATAAAAAAGATTATCGGATTTTTTCCCTTTATCTTCCTCGTTATTACGCTATCTTCTTTAATCTTAATGATAATCTTTTAAGCTCTAAAGATTTTCGTCAGGCTTTGAACTTAGCTATAGATAAACCTTCTTTAGTAAATAATATTTTAAATAAACAGGCTTTTGCTTTAACTAATCCTATCTCTCCTGGTTTCTGGTCATATCAAAAATTTGACGCTGAATATAATCCGGCCAAAGCCTTAGAGATTATCAATAAATTAAAAAATACTACGTCCAAGAGCAAAGCTGGACCAAAAGAATTAAAATTTACTTTATCCTTGCCTGATAATCCTGAATTGGTAGAAGTGGCAAAATTTTTAATTAACTCCTGGAAAGCAATTGGTGTTGGGGTCGAACTTCAGATTCTTCCTCTTGCTGATTTAGAAAAAAATGTCATTCAAACTCGTTCTTATCAGGCTTTGCTTTTTGGAGAAATTATTAGCGAGGATCCGGATTTATTTTCTTTTTGGCATTCCAGCCAAATTACTGATCCAGGGTTAAATCTTTCCGCTTATAATAATAAAACTTTGGATCAATTGCTCGAAGAAACAAAACAAATTTTGAATGAAGATAGGCGTTTAGAAAATATGAAACAGATTCAAACAATTCTCGTTACAGATGAGCCAGTAATTTTTCTCTATAACCCTTATTATCTTTATCTTTTACCGAAACAAGTTCAGGGTGTAAAAATCAAATATGCTAATCTTCCATCGGAAAGGTGGTCTGATGTAGAAAATTGGTTTATTTACACCAAAAGAAAATTAAAGTAATTAAAAAATAATTTAACTAGCCAAGATAATATATGCCGAGGTGGCGAAACTGGCAGACGCGCAGCGTTCAGGTCGCTGTCCCGCCTAGCGGGGTGAGGGTTCGAATCCCTCCCTCGGCACTATTAAAAAACCATGATTAAACAACATAAAATTCCCCGCCTACGCCAAGGCTTTGGCGGGCAGGCAAAACCAAAAGAAACGACTGATTTTCTTAAAGTTATCGCTTTGGGAGGATTAGAAGAAATCGGTAGAAATATGACCCTTTTCGAATATCAAAACCAAATTTTGATAGTAGATATGGGGCTTCAATTTCCCGATGAGTCAATGCCAGGAATAGATTTTATTATTCCCAATATTGAATATTTAACCCATCATCCTGAGAAAAAAATTTTAGGCATCATCATCACTCATGCTCATTATGACCATATTGGAGCTATTCCTTATTTAATTGATAAATTGAATTATCCAACAATTTATACTGCTCCCCTGTCTCAGGGAATAATTTTAAAGAGACAGGAGGATTTTGTTCATCTTAAAAAACTTCATATTGAAATTCTTGATAAAAATAAATTAAAAAGTACTCAGTTGGGTCCTTTTACTTTAGAAACTTTTCACTTAAATCATAATATTCCCGATACTTTGGGATTAGTTATTAGAACTCCCGTAGGAAATATTTTTTATACTACTGATTTTAAGTTTGATTTTCATCCTATAGCTGACGAGCCAGCTGATCTCTCTCGTATTGCTCATTTAGCCTCAAAAGGGGTGAGTTTATTGATGTCCGATTCCACTGGTGCTGAGAATCCCGGTCATTCAATCTCTGAAAAAACTATTATGGAAAATCTGGAAAAGATTTGGATTCAAGCTCCAGGAAGAATTATTTTAGCCACTTTCTCATCTTTAATTTCGAGACTCCAACAAGCGATCTGGCTTTCAGAAAAATATAATCGTAAAGTCACTATTGAGGGCTTCTCTATGAAAACTAATGTTAAAATCGCTGAAAAATTAGGCTATCTCCAAATAAAAAAAGGTACCCTCGTTAGTTGGAAAGAAGCTAGTCAATCTGATCCAAAACATATCACTATTTTATGCACTGGTGCGCAAGGAGAAAGTGAAGCCATTTTAATTAGAGTAGTGAACCGAGAACATAAATATCTTCGCATTCAAAAAGGGGACAGTGTTATTTTTTCTTCATCCATCGTTCCAGGCAACGAAAGAGCGGTTCAAAATTTAAAAGATAATCTCATTAAGCAAGGAGCTAAGGTTTATCATTATAAGATGTTAGACATTCATGCCTCAGGACATGGTTTTCAAGATGATTTAAAAATGATGATTAATCTTGTTCATCCTAAATTCTTTATGCCTATTCATGGCCATTATTCCATGCTTAGTGCTCATGCAGAATTAGCTGAATCTATTGGTATTCCAAAATCAAATATTGTTATTGCTCAAAATGGCCAAGTTATTGAATTAGCTTCTAATAAAATAAACGCGACAGAAAAATTTGTTCCTACTAACTATGTAATGGTTGATGGTTTAGGTATCGGCGATATTGGTGAGATTGTTCTTCGGGATAGACAAACTCTATCCCACGATGGTATTTTTCTTATTATTGCTCTAGTTGATAGAAAAACTGGTTTGCTTTACAATAACCCAGAAATAGTTTCCCGAGGATTTGTCTATATGAAAGAATCAAAAGAATTGCTTCAAGAAGTCAAAAAGTTAATTTCTGAGATAGTGAGCCGCTGTACCAAAAAACAAACATTCAATGAAATTTATGTCAGAAATACTTTACGCGATGAAATTGGACTTTATCTTTTTAAAAAAACAAAACGCCGACCAATGGTTTTACCGGTAGTCATAGAGGTTTAAAGAATTCAAAAGTCAAAAGTCAAAATTACAGTTCAAAAATGCAAAATAATTCAGAGTTTAGGAAATAATGGTTCGTAAATTTCCAATTGAACCTTAAGATTAGACCATTCTTCTTCTAGAACATCTTTTAAGCCTAAATCTTCAAGAATTTTTTTAGAGGTTTCCGGCATTACTGGCGAAAGTAATAAAGCGACTTTTCCTAAGGATAAAATAAGTGTAGATAAATCTTCTAAAAATTTTACTTTGTTTTTCTCCAAACTTTCCCAAGGTTTATTGTCAGTAATAAATTTATTGAGGATATTAATTAAATCCCAAACCTTAGCCAGGGATTCATTTAGACGAAACTCTCTAAAAGATTGGTGATAAACTGATTCTATTTCTGAAATAGTCTTTTCTAATTCATTATGACTGAGAGAAATTGGCAATTGATACTTTTCACCTAAGGCCAAAATTCTGCTTAAAAGATTACCCAACCCCTGGGCTAAATCACTATTATATCTTTCTCTTATTCTTTTTTCAGAAAAATTACCATCTTCTGTTGAAGAAAATTCACGAATAAAGAAATAGCGGATTATTTCTCTGCCATATTTTTTGATTAAATCGAAAGGATCAACCACATTACCTAAACTTTTAGCCATTTTTTGTCCTTCCAAAGTCAAATAGCCATGAACAAAAATTCTTCTCGGTAAATTCAAACTAGCTGATAAAAGCATGGCCGGCCAATAGATAGCGTGAAATCTTAAAATACCTTTGCCAATAACATGGAGAATATTGTTATTCTCCTGCCACCATTCTTGAAATTTTTTATCATTTTCAGCGTAACCAAGGCTAGTAATATAATTGCTTAAAGCATCAAACCAAACCCAAATTTTTTGTGAAGAATCACCGGGGACATCAATCCCCCAGTGATGAGCTCTTTCTGCTGATCGAGAAATACAAATATCTTCCAAGCCTCTTTCAATAAAACTTAAAACTTCATTTTTTCGACTTAAGGGAATAATTTCTATTTTATCTGATTCAATGAGGCCTTTCAATTGGTTTTGATATCTAGAAAGACGGAAAAAATAATTTTCTTCTTTCACTAATTCTGGCTTGGTTTTATGCTCTGGACATAACCCATTGATTAATTCGCTTTCTTTATAAAATTCTTCGCAGCCAACACAATAGAGCCCTTGATAGATTTTTTTATAGATATCTTTTTGACAGGCTTGCCATAATTTTTGGACACCCAAAATATGCCTTTTTTCTGTAGTTCTAATAAAATCATCGATGCTTAAATTTAAAGCCCCTTTGAGTTGATAAAATTTTTGAGTATTGATATCAACTAATTCTTGTGTTGAAATTCCTTTTGTTTCAGCTGAACGAACATTTTTTAAACTATTCTCATCGGTTCCAGTTAAAAATAAAACCTCATCGCCTAAACTTCGATGATATCGACCGATGATATCAGCTTGAAGTTTCTCAAAAGCATGACCAATATGAGGAGGAGCATTAACGTAGTCAATGGCTGTAGTAATAAAAAGTTTTTTCATATTATTACAACAATTTTTTCTGGGGCAGATAACTATTAATTCTTCCGCTTCTAATATCTTTGATAAATTCTATAATAGCCGCGGCCAAGGGAATGGCAATAATAGCGCCCAAAGTGCCGGCTAATTTTTCACCAAAAAGAATGGCAAAAATAATCATCAGGGGACTGATTTTTATGGCGCGAGAACGAATTAAAGGAGCGATAATATTTTCCAACATTTGAATCGCAATAAAGATAAGAACGCCCAACGCCCCGGAAAATAAATTTTGGCTTAAACCAAAGATAACAATAACCACGCCGGCAATAAACGGACCAATATAAGGAAGAAAATCCAAAAGAGCGGCTAAAATAGCTAAAAATTCCGCATTAGGAATATTTATTATTTTAGCGCTAATAAAAACAAATAAACCGACAAATAAACTTAAAAGCAATTGGCTGTAAAACCAGCCGCTGATTTTCTGTCTTGTTCTGGTCCAAAGATGAATGGCGTATTGCTCGTAATTTTTTGGAATAATCAGTTTAATGCCCCTTTCAATGCCATTCTGCTCAATATTTAAGAAAAATGCCAATAAAATTACGAAGAAAAAGGCAAAAGTGCCGCCTAAAATTTGAACCAATAAACCAAATGATTCGGCAAAAAACTTAACTAATTGGGTATTAAACGGAGCTAAAGTGGATAAAATGTTCTGGAAAGGAATAGTTGAAGATTTAAAATTCTCTAAAATATTAACAATAATGTCCGGGTTAATATTTAAATTAAAATTCCTGATTAAAATTATAACGGCGTCTAAAATAATGGGCACAGCTGAATAAAGAAAAAAACCGAGCAAAAACAAAAAACTCAAATAGACAATACCAACAGCCAGCCAGCGGCTTTTAATTCTTAAAGCCAAAAAATCAATCGGCGTTTCTAACAACGAAGCAAGAATAAAAGCCACTAAGACCAAGAGAATAGTCTGGTGAAAAAACCAAAAAGACCATACAAGAAGGAAAACCACTACAACTTTCCAAATACTTTGCCAAGAAATTTCTAGAACTTGTTGATTTTGATGATCGTTAAAAAACATATTAAATTGTTAATAATTTTTGAAGACGAACTTTATTTTGATGAAAACCGATTAAAGCTAAATTTAAAGATTGGGGAGTTAACAAATCCAAAGCAATTTGTCTTAAATCTTTAGGAGTAACTTGCCTGATTTTTGTAAGATATTGCTGGGGTGTTTCTATTTTATTCGTTAAAAGCAATTGTGTGCCATAACTTAAAGCTATAGTATGAACATCTTCAAATCTCAAAGCAATTTGTCCGGCAAGCAAATCCTTAGCCTTTTTGATTTCTTTTGGACCCACTGGTAATGTCTTGAAACTTTGCCACTCTTTGATGATAGCTTTAATAACCATTTCAAATCTTAAACTATCAAGACCGGCATTAATAGCCCAATACCCCGTATCTATTTTGGATTCAATAAGACTATTAACATAATAAGCGGCCCCTAATTTACCCCTTACTAACTGAAATAAACGAGAGGACATCCCCCCATCCAACACAGTATCTAAAACATTTAAAGCATAACGCCTTTTATCAAAAAGATTTATTCCTCTGACCCCTAAAATAATATGGGTTTGATCGATTTTCCTTTGTTCTAATAATATTTTTGGCTCTTTTTGTTGTTCTTGCGCTTTTCCTTTTGTCTTAGCTTTCCCTCGAGAAATATTCAGAAAATATTTTTTAACCAAAGAGGTAACTTCTTTATTATTGAAGTTCCCGCTAATAACTATTAATGTTGATTGACTTTTGTATTGAGACTTATGATAAGTTAAAAAATTATTTCTGGAGATTCTTTGAATATTTTCCTTAGTGCCAGCTATTGGCCAACCAGCTGGTTGATTACCGTAAAGCAATCTTTCCCATATTTCTCCGACGTAACTTTGGGGCTCATCATGATACATATTGATTTCCTCAATAATTACTCCTTTTTCTTTTTGAATCTCTTCCTCGGGAAATAAAGAATTAAGATAAATATCAGATACGATATCAATCGCCAACTCCTTATACTCTTTACTCACCCGGGCATAATAACCAGTATATTCTCTCCCGGTAAAAGCGTTATAGGCACCGCCGATGCTATCTAATTCCTGTGCAATTTCTAAATTAGATGGCCGTTTCTTCGTGCCCTTAAAACACATATGTTCCAAAAAATGAGAAATACCATTGATCTTCTTTGTTTCAAAATCCGCACCAGTATTTACTAAAACAGTAATTTGAAAAGATAAAGATTCTTTTGAAGGAATCATTAAAAGACGTAAACCATTGGGAAAAGTTTTGAGCTGAAATTTATACATCGCTTGAATAATTAAAAATTAGCTAGTTTTTCTCTCAGAAAATTTTCGATTTCCTCTATTTTAATTCTCTCCTGTTTCATGGTATCTCTTTCTCTCATAGTAACTGTTTTGTCTTCTAAGCTTTGGTGGTCAATAGTTAAACACCAGGGTGTACCGATTTCGTCTTGCCGGCGATAACGCCTGCCGATAGAACCAACTTCATCGTAATCAAGAGGAACATTTAGTTCTAACTTTAATTTCTGGTAAATTTCTTGAGATAAGTTCACTAAATCTTGATTATTCTTTAAAAGTGGAAAAACAGCTAATTTTATCGGAGCCAATTGATAATGCAGTTTTAAAACTATTCTCTTTTCCCCATTTCCATCCTGTTCTTCTTGATAAGCATCTAAAAGAAAAGCTAATAATGATCTCTCTACTCCAGCTGAGGGTTCTATGATAAAGGGTAAGTAATTTTCTTTTGTGTCTTCGTCAAAATACTTTAAATCTTTTCCAGAATGTTCTAGATGATTTTTTAAATCATAATCGGTGCGATTAGCTATTCCTTCTAATTCGCCCCAACCCTCTTCATTGGCAAAAGGAAACTGATATTCAATATCGGCGCAACTCTTAGCATAATGAGCTAATTCTTCTTTAGAGTGTTCCCGAAGCCGAAGATTTGTTTTTTTAAGACCTAAATCTAGATACCATTTTATCCTCTCTTTTTGCCAATATTCATACCATTCCCTATCTTCTTTAGGTTTAACAAAATATTCTAATTCCATTTGTTCGAATTCCCTAGTGCGAAAGATGAAATTACCAGGAGTAATTTCGTTACGAAAAGCTTTACCTATCTGAGCAATACCAAAAGGAATCTTTTGACGACTAGTAATAGCGATTTGCTTAAAATTAATAAAAATTCCCTGAGCAGTTTCCGGCCTCAGATAAACAAGATGGGTTTTATCCTCCACTGGGCCAAAAAAAGTTTTAAACATTAAATTAAATTTCTTGCTCTCGGTTAATTCGCCTCCACAAAGAGGACAACGAGGATAACCATCTTTCATCGTTACTTCTCCATATTTGCCTTTTAATAAATCATCGGTCCGAAAACGAGTATGACACGATTTACACTCAATTAAGGGATCGGAAAAACCTGTTACATGACCCGAAGCTTCCCAAACCTTCGGATTCAAAATGATCGCCGAATCTAAACCAATGATATTGTCTCTCTCTAAAACTATTTTTTTCCACCATGCTTTCTTAATATTATTTTTCATTTCTACGCCCAAAGGGCCAAAATCCCAAGTATTGGCTAAACCACCATAAATCTCAGAACCGGGGAAAATAAAACCCCGGCGTTTACAAAGAGAAACTATTTTGTTCATTAAATCATCCTTCATAAGAAATCTAAAATTAAAAATTATTTTTATGGCCTCACTAAACCATCATTGGCTACCACTGTCTTATCGGTCAGCCTCTCAGAACTAACAGCGGGATAAGTAAGGCTGATATTTTTTAAAGTAAAGGTGTCAGTAGCCCTAAAAGTAGTTTCATCAGTCAATTCCACTGCCTGATTAGCCTGAGAAGATAAAGGTGTAACTTTTATTTGAAAGATTAATTCGTAGGGCTTGAGAACCGTGCCAGAACCAACAGGAACTGTAGCCAGAGTCCAAGTTATTTGTCGAGTATTGACGTCATAAACAGGAGTATCATCACCGTAATTACCTGCAATCTGATTAGTCCATTCAACCCATGAAGGTAGAGTTGTCATCACTGTCACATTATTAACAGCATTATAAGTATTATTAATTTTCCAATGGATAGTAAAATCTGTAGGCTCTCCAACTTTCAGAGGTAATCTACCGGTATTCACAATCTGAGCAGGAGCATCTCGAAAATAGCTTTGAGTATCTAAAGCACAATTCGTATTAAGTTTAATGGTATCCAAAGCTTGGGCTCGAGGCAATCCTTGGTAGCCTAATTCCTCCGGCACACTTGCGCTTTCAATTGTTATTTTTGCCTCCAAGATAATATTTTTTTGAGCCAAACTTTGCATTGGCCAATCTTTCTTTAGTGTAACTGAAAAATTCAAAGTACCTTTTTCACCAGGATTGAGGACATACAATTCTTTTACCCCTGCTCCTGTCCAGGTAATAGTTTGAAGTCTTGTAGAAAACAATCCCTTTGGTGCTTTTAGAGTAGAAAAATCAAAAACATCACCATTCAATTGAGTAGTAATTTTTAAATCACGAAGGCTGGAAGAATAATTATTTTCGTAATTAATAGTAAAATCCAGTTTCTCTCCTAAATCAGCGTTGTAATTAGTATCTCCATTAACAAAAGCAGAAATCTTTAAAGGATTAGAAATTAGGTTTAGGAATCCTTCAGTTTTAGCTAGGGGGAGAAAGCTGTTATTCTGAGCCAATCCCAAAGTCAACACTATTCTTTTGGTTTCTCCATCCTGGCCAGAAATCGCACCTCCAACATTAATTTTCCCCTGACCAGAAGCACCAACAACTCCCATAACCCACTTATTATTACTTCCTTCTTCTTTGGTAACATCCGGGTTAGCATTCTCAAAAGAAAAACCGGTTGGCCATTCTGCTCTTAATTCTATGTTTTCAAATGTTTGCTGAGTCAAATTTGCCCAATTAATTTCAAAAGGAAAAAATTGATCTATAAAAATTTGTTTCGGAACATTAATTTCTAAGTTAAAACTTGAGCCACTAAGAAGAACTGTCTTGATATCTTTCTTGGAAAAACTAGAGGAAAGTCCTTTAGGCCGATAATTGAAAATGGCTTCAATGTTTTTTGCTGTCTTGGGTTCACCGGTAATCATTAAATCAATCATCTTGTCGCCTGACACTTTAGAAGGAATTTCTCCTAGGTCGAAAACTATTGTTTTCTTCAAAGGATTTTCTCTTGAAATAATTCCTTCGGGTAAATTTATTTTGATGGATACATCTTCTATAGTTGCTCTTGAATTATTGGCATATTCCAAGTGGAATTCTCCAATTTCTCCAGATTTCACATTATCGGGCCCCAAAAGAGAAAAAATAATTCCTCCGCTTGTTAGTATTCCCCAAAGAAAATAACCTAAAATTATTACGAGAATAACGATGATTACTCCGCCCCAAAAACTATGGAGAAAATTTTTTATCTGCATAATTTTCATATTAGCTGTTTAATATATTCATTTCTCCTTGCCTAAATTTTTTGAAGAAAATTTAGGCAAGGAGAAAAAAGGCTCTGCCGAGCGAAGCCCCATTAAACGGGGCGAAGCGAGGCAAGTTCTTACAATATATCAGATTTTACTATCAAAGTAAATTGATTTAAAAGCGCTTCTAAAAGCTTTTTTTCTTCAAGAATCTGATTAATTAAAGATAGTGATGAAAATTTTGTTAGTGATAAATCAAAAAGAAAGTTTAAATACTTTTTTTGAATCGAAGACATGGATAAATCTCCTTTCGAGAAATGCCTTAAACAAACCAATCCCCTTTTAGAAAAACTAAAATAATGGGTATCTCTATTGCCACATTCTACACAGCCATCTAAAAATGGTTTATAGCCCAAGAGTTTTAAAAATTGAGCCTCAAAATATAACCAACTAAAATCAACGATTTTTGAGAATTGGAGGAAATTGTGTTCCAAAAAATATAAAATATCAAATAAGAGTTTGAAAAGCTCCAAATCTTTTTGGTTAATAATGGTCAGTTCATCAACTAATTCCGCCATTTGAAAGGCAGCTCTCAGGGTTTTATCGTTCTTTTTAATTTCTAAATAAGGCTCTTTCTCTAAAGCAGTAATGAGTCGCGGCCGATAACCTAAAGAAAAATTAAGCTCTATTAAAGCTGGGATTTCTAAATGACCAGCTAATTTGGCTAAAATATCTCTTGTTCCCTTGGCTAAAAGATTAAGATGACCAAAATCTTTGGTAAAAAAATGATAAATATTATCTTTTTCTTCAGAAAGTTCTTTCTTTAAAACAAAGGCTTCAGTTGAATAATAATCCATATCTGTATTATTTATCCAGTATACAATTTTTTGCTTTCAAGACAAAATTTCGATATAATCTTACAAGAGAAGCCCCCATAGCTCAATGGATAGAGCGCAGCCCTGCGAAGGCTGAAATCCAAGTCCGACCCTTGGTGGGGGCACCATCCCAAAATTATGGAACTTCAATTATCGGATTCTGTTTCTGAATTACGCGGTGTAGGACCGCGTTATTTAAAATACTTAAATAAATTGGGGATAAAAACAATAAAAGATTTACTCTGGCATTTTCCTTTCCGCTATGAGGATTTTTCTCAAATAAAAAAGATCAAAGACCTCCAACCAGATGAAATTTGTTCTCTTGTTGCCACTATTACAAAAGTGAATCTTTATCGAAGCTATAGAAAGAAAATGCTTATTATTCAAGCTAAAGCTTCAGATGATACCGGCACCATCGACATCATTTGGTTCAACCAGCTTTATCTAATAAGAACTATTCCTCCAGGCACTACTTTATCTTTATCAGGCAAAGTTAAAGCTAAAGGAAAAAAATTAATTCTTTCTAGCCCTTCTTATGAAATAATCTCTCGTCAAAAATTAGAAGATAATTTTTTTAAGGATTTAAAACATACTGGCCGTTTGGTACCTATTTATCCCGAAACTGAAGGCCTCAGTTCCAGAGCTTTTCGTTATTTTATAAAACCATTATTTGATTCTTCTTTAAATTTATCTGAATATCTACCTGATTTTCTCTTAAAGAAATACCAACTTTTACCTTTGAAAACAGCTCTCAATCAGATTCATTTTCCCGTTTCTTTAGCTTTAGCTCAAAAAGCCAAAGAGAGATTTATTTTCGAATCTCTTTTGTTTTCCCAACTCTATCTTTTAAAAATAAAAAGGCGGATGGACCTTTTAGCGTATCCGAAAATCAAATTAGATATTGAGCTTCTGAAATCATTCGTTAAGTCCTTGCCCTTTTCTTTGACCGAAGCTCAAAGAAAAAGTTTATGGGAAATAACTAAGAATCTGAATAATCGACTGATGAATAGATTACTTGAAGGTGAAGTTGGTTCGGGCAAAACTGTTATTGCTCTTGCTGCCTCTCTGCTCGCTCTAAATTCTCAATATCAAGTAGCCTTTATGGCCCCCACTGAAATTTTAGCTCGTCAACATTTTGAAAAATTTAAATCTTTTACGAAAAATTACAAGGTGAAAATTGCCCTTTTAACTTCTTCTGAGGCAAAAATATATGACCAAGGACTTGAGGGTAAAATTTCTAAAAGAGCTTTGAATAAAATTATTAATTCTTATCTTCCTATTATTGTTATTGGCACTCATGCCTTAATCCAAAAAAATATCCACTTTAATAAACTGGGCTTAGTGATTGTTGATGAACAACATCGTTTTGGCGTAGAACAAAGAAAAAAATTACTTTCTCCTAACGCCATAACTAAAGAAGTGCCCCATCTTTTATCTTTGACTGCTACTCCTATTCCCCGCACTTTAGCTTTAGTGTTTTATGGAGATATGGATTTATCAATTTTAGACGAGTTGCCTCAAGAGAGAAAAAAAGTCATCACTAAAGTAGTACCCCCAAAAGATAAAGAAAAAGTTTATCAATTTATCCGAGAGGAAGTTAAAAAAGGAAGACAGGTTTTTGTGATTTGTCCCAGAATAGAAGAAAATGAAACTTCTCCTCTTGCTTTTTCGGCTAAAAACCTTATTTCTTTAGCAGAAAAAGTTAATTATGAAGTCAAGGCTGTAAAAAAAGAGTACAAAAAATTAAGTGAGGATACTTTCCCTGATTTAAGAGTGAATATGCTCCATGGCAAAATGAAATCTCAAGAAAAAGAAAAAGTGATGAAACAGTTTCAGGAAAATAAAATTAATATTTTGGTCTCTACTTCAGTAGTGGAAGTAGGAATAGATATTCCCAATGCCACTGTGATGGTGATTGAAGGCGCAGAACATTTTGGTTTAGCCCAACTTCATCAATTTAGGGGCAGAGTGGGCCGTTTTAAATATCAATCCTATTGTTTTCTTTTTACAGAATCATCGTCTAAAATAATTTATTCTCGCTTAGAATCTTTAGTGAAATATAATGACGGTTTTAAATTAGCAGAAATTGATCTATCTTTAAGAGGGCCTGGGGAATTTCTAGGCACTAAGCAGTCAGGAATACCAGACTTATTAATGAGTTCTCTGCTTGATAAGGAGATAATTGAAGAAGTTCATCAAGTGGCTCAAAACCTTCTCTCAGAAGATTATGAAAATTCTAATTTAAAAAAGTGGCCTTTGTTTTTAGCCGCTTTTAAAGATTTTATCAAACAAACTCACCAAAGTTAATTTTCTAATCTAATTTCTCCTTGCTTGGTTTCGCCTTGATGCCAATAGGTAATTTTTATTTTTTCACTTACTTGATGCTCTTTCAAAACATCAGTTAAATTATAATCTTTGTTTATTTTTTTGCCATCAATTTCTAAAATAATATCACCTTCTTTTAGTCCAATTTTTTCAGCTGCTCCTCCAGGAATAACGCCCTTTTGGCCCGGAAGAGTTTCGTAAATAAGAAAAGCACCGTAATTAAAGGGTAATTGATGTTCTCTTTGTAATTCATTATCAATTAATAAATATCTCGCTCCTAAATTAGGGTGATTGATCTTGCCGTATTGTTTTATGTCTTTTAAGATTACTTTGGCTTGATTGATAGGAATGGCAAAACCAATATTTTCTACCCCTAAAACTACAGCTGTATTCACTCCTATGGCTTGGCCAAAAAGATTAATTAAGGGTCCGCCAGAATTACCAGGATTAATAGCAGCATCAGTTTGAATCAAGCCAGAAAATTCTCGATTCATATTCTCTAAATCAGTTTGCACGTGCCGGGAGAGACCTGAAACAATCCCCCGAGAAACGGTATTTTCAAATTCAGAAAGAGCGTTGCCAATAGCTAAAACAGTTTGGCCTAATTTTAATTTGGAAGAATCTCCTAATTTTAGACAGGGGAAACTCTGCCCTTCTATCTTTAAAATCGCTAAATCGGTCATTTCATCTCTAGCTAAGATTTGGCAGGGATAATGATGGTGTTTCCAAACTACTTCATAAACAGCTTCTTCATCTTCAACTACATGGCGATTAGTTAAAACATAACCATCAGAAGAAAGAAAAAAACCTGAACAGCTGCCCAAACGGACAAGACCATTTTTATCGCGAGACAACTGCTCAAAAATAGTTTTATCAATTTTTTGTTTTACTTGCTCAGGAGATTTAAACATTAAAATAGCCACGACAGCTGGAATGGCTTTCTCTACGGCTTTTATAGTTTGCTGATATTCATTTGAAATAAAAATCATAAATTAAAAAGTGGTGCGCGGGAGAGGACTCGAACCTCCACGTCCTTACGGACACATCCACCTCAAAGATGCCTGGCTACCGATTACAGCACCCGCGCATAATTCAATGATTGCTTATTATTGACTTTTAAGGCTTTCTCTATTTTTATTCGCTTTCTAGATAAACAAATAACGTTTTTATTATTATACAACTTCGGTAATAATTTCAATGACTCTGATTTGGCATATTTTAATTGATAAATCGATTGATTAATACTTTTCGTAATGTGGCCTTTTATTTCAACAAAATTAAAAATCATCTTACGAAGCCAATCTATATGATTCTTGCTTGCCGAAATAAAAATCGTATAAAACATAAAACTGGAACGCCACCGTGGATCCCAATAGGAGATAAACGTTCCATCTCCATCAAAATGACCCCTTAAAAAATCCCACCAATATTTTTGAGGAATATTTAAAGTTGAAATAATTTTACTCTTATTGGGCATTAATCCAATATCTAATAAAAATCTATAAAATAACACATCTCCAAATTGAATTTCGAAATATTTTTTCTCTTTTTGATGATCTCTGGATTTCTTGCCAATTTTATTTTTGAGATTAAGACACTTTTTAAATAAATTTATAAGTTCTAAATCTTTAGAAGTGAAATTTATATGCCGTCCATCTTTAGATAAACTTCCGTCGGTCACTAATAATCCTATCGCGTAAGCGAAATTCGGCGACCATTTAATTTTAACTTTCCCCAATGGTTTCATTCTGTTACCCCCGTTTCAATTTCTTCTATTCCTTTTGCGGTCTTAGTATTAATCACTTTTTTATCTTTAGCAGCTATTTTTAATTTTTTCCTAACTTGTTTAGAAGATTTATTTCGCAAATAATATAATTTAGCCCTTCTTACGCGAGAAGCTTTTATTAATTCCACTTTTTGAATTAAAGGAGAAAAAAGAGGAATAATCCACTCCACTCCTACTCCATCCTTCATCCTTCTTAGGGTAATAGTTGCTCCTGGCTCATGGCCGTGTTTACGGGCAAGAACCAATCCTTCTATTTGCTGGGTTTTTTCTTTATCACCTTCTTGTGTTTTTTGAAGGATTTTGACATACATCCCTGGTTTTATATCTTGAACGTTAATTTTCATCATGAGAGATTAAAAAATTTCTTATTAATTTTATCCTAATTTACCACAAAAATTAATTTTTAGCAATCAGGCTTAGCTGCTGAAGAGCAAAAACAAAGTCTTGGGGCAGAGGGGCTTCAATTTCTAAAAATTCACCCTGGGGAGTCAAAAAAGAAATTGCTTGAGCATGAAGCATTTGTCTTTTAAACGTTTTTTTAGAAATTTCTTTAAACCCATAGATTTTATCGCCAGCCACCGGAAAACCAATACTAGCTAAATGAATTCTAATCTGATGAGTGCGGCCAGTCTTGGGTTCTACTTCTAAAAGAGTATACCCTTTATATCTTTTCGCTACTTCATAGAGAGTAAGAGCAGCTTTTATCTTTTTACTTTTCCCCTTCTGGGGTAAAACTATTTTTCTTTTGCCAGAAGTAGAAGACCTGGTTAATTCAAATTCAATCATACCTTTATCTTTCTTTATTTCTCCTTTTACTAAAACCAGATATCTTTTTTTAATTTTCCTCGAAAGAAAAAGCTTTTTAAAATAGAAAAAAATGGGATTGTTTTTAGCCAGAATTAAAACTCCAGAGGTATCTTTATCTAAACGATGCACAATGCCTGGTCTTAATTTATCTTCGCCTACTTTTTTAGCTTGAGGATAACGATAACAAAACCAAGAAGCAATTGAAGGCTCATTAATATTTTTTAAAGTGGGATGAGTATTAACTCCAGCTGGTTTATTAATAACTAAAAAGTCTTGATTTTCGTAAAGGATTTCTGGTTCGGGTGTTAAATTTAAAGGAATAATTGTCTTTTTCATTACGGTAGGGGTTTTTAAATCCAGATTAATCTCTTCTTTACCCTTTAATAAATAACTAGGTTTTACTTGTTTCCCATTGACTTTAATCTTACCTTCTATAAGATTTTTACTAATTTCGTTACGAGATAATTCAGATAAAATATGACTCAAATATTTATCAATCCTCAGGGGTGATTTTAATTCTTCAACAGTAAGAACCTTCGCTTCGCTCAGAACCTTTTTTCTCGCTGCGCTCGAAATAAGAAATTTAGGATAATAATTAATTTTCATTAAATAATTGTGAGAAAGAACTTATTACCCCGAACTTCCCTCTGGAAAGATACAATTTGGTCTTATTTTGCTATAATATAGACAAGATCCAAAGAATAGGGGTAAAAAGTGATAAACAACTTGTTAAAGCTCAATTATGAAAAAAGAACGCAACAAACTAAATACGGCTGATAAAGAAAAGGCAGACGAGAGAATTGTGGAAACAATCAGAAAGAATTGTAAGGATTTTGATTGTGGCGAAGGAGTAGAAGTTTTAATTAGCTCTCGCAAGAACGAAGCAGATAAACAAGGAACGGTCAGCCATTTCTTTACTTCAAGGATACCAAAATTACAGATAAAATCAAGGAATGTGCAGAAAACTCTTGATGTTGAGATGTCTTCTGTTGAAGAAGAAAACCAATCATTACTCCACTTTTTATTTAAGAAGAGCAAGAGTTAGGCCGCGCTTGCCTTTCCAATAGCGCTGAAACCACCCCAAAAGCCCCACAGGGCTTGTTTTTATATCCTTTCAGGCAAATCCCTATCTTTCCAATGTTTTCCAGTATTTTTAGCTTATAAAGATCAGATATTTTTTTAGCCAAAATCAGATATTTTTGGATATTTTTATCCCACCATTTTTTCCACCATTTGCGACCATTTTTGCCTTAAAGATACCGATATTTTTGCCACCATTTTTTGAGGCAAAAACCACCATTTTTATCCCATATTTTTTTCGCCAAAATCCTATATTTTTTGCCACGATTTTTTCTGCCAATTGCCACGATTTTCCACGATTTCTCCTCGGCAGTTTTTTTGTTCAAATTCCCCGATTTTCTTGCCAGTTCGGATATTTTCGGACATTTTTATCCAACGATTTTTTTCGCTAAAATCAACGATTTTCAACGATTTTTCCCTCATTTTCAATCATTTTCACCTTTCTCCTTATTTCTTGCGTCTATTTTGGCAAGTAGATCAAAATAGCCAACAAGTCCTCCGGCTATCTCGGCGGCTTCTTCGTAAGACACTTCTTTGTCATAATCTTCTCGGATTATCTTTTGAAACTCCCAAATTCGTTCTTTTGATAGCTGTGGCATTTTATCTCGCTAATTACTGGGAGCAACTAATGCCTATAATCTCCCCGATCCAATCAAGCCAAACGTTGTGCCAGCATTTGATTACTCCGAAATAAAAGTAATAAACGAATACAGCAAGGACTAAAAGCAGTATGAGGTATGGTTTATATTTTTTCATAATCCCAATTTGCTTTTTATAGCGCCTCTCATAATTCCAAGCACCAATCCAATAGCTAATCCTAAATAGCCCAGTATCAAGCCGGCGATCGCAAGACCCTTTCCTGAATACAAGTTAGGGTCTTTTTTAATCTTATTGAGGGCTAAATGCCCACATATTACGGCGATAATGCTCACGGTTGAGGCGTAGCCGCCAATTATGCCACAAACCAAGCTCACGATAGCCAACCCTTTCTTTTTTGTGTTTTGACCACCCTCTTCTTGTTCTTTAATTGTTTTCATATTTGTGTAGGTTTTAATTGTTTATTGCTTCGCATTCCTGAATATACTTCATATAAAGTGGCTCGGCCTCATCAACCGCTTTTTGCCATTTTTCCAACATTCCGGGGTAATCCAACGATGGGTCTGTCTGGAAAAGCTCCAATTGTTCTTTGGCGCTTTTGTAAAAATTGACTATATCTTTATTAACGTAAGCGCTATGACCCCAATCCGGGGTCTCTTTTATCAATTCCAGACAATAAATCTTCTTTTCCAAATTTGATTGCTTGCTTTCAATAACGCCGAGGCGATCCAATACCGTATCTAACTGGTTAGCTAAAATTTGAACTGCCTCTTCTGCGGTTTTCCCCTGAATTAAAGAGACAATAAAAGTGCCTCCCAAGCTTACAGTCGGAATGGCAAGAAAAATGATAATTGCGATAATGACTGCTTTGAACCATTTTTGTTTAAGGAAATTTTTCATATTTTTACGTAGGTTTTAATGATTACCGCCGCGAGAAACAAAAAGCTCCCCGCCGGCGATGACCTTTCGGCCACCCATACCCCTTTCGGGATATGACCAACCAAGGTGCTCCGACGAGGAGCTTACTGCCTTGGTTGGTTTTCTTTATACCGTGCCCTAAAATTTAGGGTTTAGGTATTTATGTTTATAATAACTTTTTTATTTCATTTTTGAAAGATAAAGAATTATAACTAACGAACATTCCGGAAACTTCGTATTTGATTTACGTCAAAATTACCACTGTCATCAAAACACTTCGCTATACTTTCACCAAAAGCATTGGATACCCTTTTAGACATTTCTTTAACTATCTTTTCTATATTCTCGTCGTTTAGTTCAGAGGCAAGTATACTTCTCTCTATCCTTACATTTTTTTGCTTACAGATCGGCATTTTATCAAGACCAGACATAAAGTCGTAGGGTTGAACCCACTTTGTTTTTTCGTCCTTTTTGCCAAAACCGTGAAGCATTACATTCTCCACATCAACCAGCGCCACTATCAAATTGATTTCGTCTAAATATCCTATGTGCTCATATAGGTTGCGGATAAATTTCATAAATAACCAAAATGACGCTGTAAAATATGCAATTTGAAACATTAGCCCAAATTCTTTATGTGGCCACATCATTTCAGAGCTTATCCCATTTTCTAAATATCCATTACGGAACACTTCCACATATCTATATGGCAACCTATCCTGCTCATTTTCGGATTGGGTTTCCTTTACAGAACGAATACTATCTGCCGAAACGGTTTTGTCATAGTCCAAAAAATCAATGTTGAGCCCGAAAAGATTAACTTGGTTATTCGCGTCTAACCAAGTTCGGAAATCAGAAGAAGCTATATCTACTCGTTCTTCTAAATAGCGTGGGCAAGCAGTGAACAGAATAAAAGGATTACCGCCAAAATTTTCTGGCAACTCACGCATTTTCCTTAAAGATTTTGACAGTTGTTTAGATAATGGCGTAATAGCAAAATTACTATCCAATGGATCATTAAGATTACGAAAGTTCAAAAAAGTTTTCATTTCATCGCCTAAACTTTTACTTTCTAAAAACATTGACCTAACCTCGTGTTCGTCAGCATAAGTTGCTTGGTAATTATGGCGCGTATAATAGGCATTACGACCTTCGGCAATAACCATATGAGGACGTTTGGGGCTTTGCGGAATATGTATCACCACAAGAACACGATCCAGAATAGAAGTTAAAGTGATTATCTTTGGCGTAATAGCTATTTTGGGTCTAACATTCGTGATAAGGACATTTTCAATCCAAACCTCAACCGGCTGTCTCCCAATGGTTTTTGGTGTTCCAGTAATAGCACTCGCTTGCCCATCAACTTCCTGAACCCCAATAACTAAATAACCACCTTCCGTATTGGCCATTGCTGAAATATCTTTGGAAATTTCTTTCTTTTCGTGATCTGTGCCAGAAATTTCCTGTTTATATTCTAAAATGGAGCTCTCCCTTTCTCTATTATCAATTAGAGCTTTGAGATCTTCTTCGTTTAATTGTGAGACGGGTTTATTAAACATTTTTCAAGTTTGTATAAAATAACCTTATTTTGCGTTAGAGGCAGAAACTTTATTGTCCTTTCGAGCGTCAATCAAAATAACATTTTCTTTTCCGTTTAAGCCCAACCTATTCAGGATTTCGGTTGCTCTTTTATACTCTTGATCAGAAAAATAGATTATGACCTTAAAAGATAGATTGGTATTGTTGGCCTTTTCGTAAATTTCAACCTGTTTTTTCAAGTTTTGTTCCAATTTTTTATTGCTTGCCAACTTGAACTCAACCAATGTTTTATCGGCACTTCCTTTTGAGAACTTAAAATCGACTGCACCCCTGCCGTTATTTACCTCCCGATTGACATCAAAGGAGGTTGATTTATGACAAATAAAACCAAAAACTATATGTAAATCTCTCTCGTCTTTTATTTGATCTCCATTACTATAAAAAAGTTTATAGCCGTCGTTATTCTCAATATAATCTTTCAAAATCTCAATCTTTTCTTTTGCCGCTTGGTAGCTATTCAGTGTGGACTTATAAAATTCAGTTTGTTGCAGTCCGGAAACAAATTGCTGAACATTGTTTATATAAAAGTTTTCAGAGATTAAAACTCTTTCATTACTTATACTCTCTGCAAGGTCTCCCTTTTCTTCTTTGAATTTAATGTAGTAGTCAATTAGTTCAGGAAATTCTTGCAGAGTAGCGAAAGCGGCCGTAGCAATTTCTTTCTTTGTTGGCTCTTTTTTCTTTTTAGGATCTCTTGGTATACGGCTTAAAAAGTAGTTATTGATTTGAAATCGTAATTGTTCATCTGGGATAGCGTTGGGTATCCGGTCAAAGTTTTCAAACAAATCATTTTTGTTGATCCAAGTTTCATCTTTTGTAAGTAGTTTTTTCGGCGTTAAGATAACAAAGTCATTGTTAAATTTTGGGAGGTCAAATTCTACTTCTTCCCACGTTTCCGTATCGTAATTAAAACGAGTTTTCGGCACTCTGAATTTATCTCTTAAACTTTCATCTATGTATTTTTGAGCAAACGTCTGGGTATATCCAAGCAGAAATTCCTTAATTAGATTTGTTGTAAAATCGCTTATATTGTCGCGTCCCACCCCATCTCTTATCAAACACAATTTCTCTAAATGGCTACCTTTTGTTATTTTTTCTTCTCCAAATTCGTGAAATATCTTATGCAAATTTTCTTTCAGGGCTAACGCAAAATCCATTCCAAGCGCACTGCCTTTATTGCCAACCAAAGAGAAACCGAGCCAGTTTTGTTCAACCTCTTTGAAAACATACCACGCTTTTAGTGCACCCTTATCAACCGTCTGTGTGGTTGATTTATTTTTCAAAAAAACAAGATACCTGATAATGTCGTCGTGTAATTTTCTGTATTCTTTCTTTTTGCTATTGAAAAGAAGAAAGGGATCAATGAAAAGTGGCAAGTCCGAAACCAAAGAGATATTAAGCGCTCCGTGTTGCCGGAGGTCTTTTTTATCTACCTTAAAATGATTAGAGAAATACAAATCCATAGATTAAATTCTTTTCATTTGCGCGATTATCTGATTAGCTAAATCGCGTTTATCAATCAGAAAACTATCCCATTTATTGCTTTCTTTCCTTTTCCGTCCGGCAACGAAACCAAGCAAGCGACCGCCATCAAGTTGGTTTGCGGATTTTAATAAGTCCGGTGCTGGCACAAACCATAAATAGTTCCAGAGATCACCCTCTTCGGTATCAAAGAAGCAGAAAACAACCGCCGTAGAGTAATTATCAACCACCGTAGCGGCTTTTGTGGTGGCAGTAAAAATTGCGTCTGGATTATCACCGAAACGGCTCTTAATCTGAATATACATTGTTTTCAAACTGCCTTTTTCTTTTACTATCAAATCAATTCCTTCATCATCAGAAATTGGTTTATAGCAAGACAGAGTAGTGTCGCCGTAAAGCGTAATAAGTTCGGCGATCCTTGCCTCCGCAATATCACCCTTTTGTTTTGTAGAAACGTCTTTTGAAACTTTATATTTCTTCTCTTCCTTTTTGATTTCGTAGCGCAATTCTTTTGAAATACTATGGGAGACAACCGGATTAAGGCCAAAAACTGATGGGGCAGTTTTAATAAAACGAGATTTCTCTTTCTTGGAGTTTATATCAACAACAAGCTGGGCGTTCATTGTTGCTTCGGGAGTTTTGCCGGCAGTTTTAAGCCAGCCACGATCCAAAGCTATCTTGGTAATTTCTTTGCTGTGAAGCGGTTTGCCGGCTTCCTTCAAAATTTGATACGCAATATCCTTAAATGAGTTCATAAACTAATTCTTTTGAATTAAAAAATCGTAATCTGCTTTGGAAAACAAATTTGGAGATACTTTTGATAAGCGTTTTTGAGCAACCTTTATCGCTTGCTCTGATTGATCAATGCCAATCCAATTCCTGCCAAGCTCTTGCGCCGCAATTAAAGTAGTTCCAGAACCACAAAAACAATCCAATACTAAACTTTGGTCTTCGGAGGAAGCGTTAATGATAAGTTTGAGTAAATCAAGATTTTTTTCTGTTGGATAGCTCGGATATTGCGGATCTTTGAACTCCCAAATATCCTGCATTTTTTTGCCATCTCTTTCGTCAATAAAAATCTTTTTTCTTGGGACGCCATTCTTTGACCACTCTATAAGTCCTTGTTTATCCCATTCCTCCAAAATAGCAGGATCGCTTCTCCAATGCCTCCCTTTCGGCGGCCTTGACCCTCGCCATTCTTTCCCAGTATTGCCGTTTGAAGTTTCTCCGGGCGCGTGGAGTGGAATGGTGGTATATTTTCTGCCGTCTTTATCCGTTTTCTTAAAGAGCCGGTCTGTATCTTCGTCAGAAAAAGGAAGTTTTGGATTGTTCCAAATAGGATTTTCTGATTTTGAATAAAAGAGTATCAAGTCCTTTATATTTCCATACGCCTTTCTATGAAAATTTTTAGGATTACATTTGATACGCGTAATGTCATTCTTAAAATTTTTTATTCCAAAAACTTCGTCCATTATGATTTTTACATAATGTCCTATCTTGTAATCAATGTGTAAATAGATTGATCCCTTTTCCGACATTAGTTCGCGAAGTAATATCAATCTTTCGCGCAAGAATTCCAGAAAATCAGCGCCAAGAAGAGTGTCGCTGTAAGCGATTTGGTCGGTATTACTGCTACTAATGGTATTTGCTCTTTCTTCGCCAATCATAAAATGTCCATTCGTTGCGAAGGGCGGATCAATGTAGATCAAATCTATTTTACCGGCGAGATCGTAGTCGCTAATAAGCGATTTAAGCACAGCAAGATTATCGCCTTGAATTAGCTTATTTTTTCCTTTGCCACCCGAAACAATTTTTAACTCTGCCTTTTGAGAGTTAAGGATTTCGTTCTCGGATTTTTTGTTGGCATAGTTGATTAACATAAATCTTAAATTTGATACAAGAATTCACGGAAAACTAAACTACTCATAATGTTTTCATCTTTTAACCTTGTTGTTATGTCTTTATACATTTTATTGTTGCCCTTGATATAAAGAACGCCATCAAGAACTGCAACTTTAATTGCTTTTACGTTTTTCGCTTGGATAGTGGCGATCGCGTCATTAAATTGAGCGTTTTGATGTCCCCCGAAATCTGTTAGGAATTTTGCTTCCGCAATTACATATTTACCATTAAAGCGTCCTATAAAATCTAATCCTTTGTTATGATTATAGTTCAGATATTTTTTTGCGAACTCCATCATCTCTTTATCGCCGGCGTCAAGAATTGCATTATCTTTTGTTGCTAAAAATTCCTTCATTTTTACAGGTTGAATTCCCAATGATTTTTTGTTTAACCACCTGCGAAATAGTGGGCCGATTTGCCTGTTGGTTTCTTTTGGTTCGGAACAACGAGAAAAAAGTGTATCCAACCCCATTTCGTATAAGCGTCCACACAATCTTGCTATTGTGGCTGGGTTTCTTTCCGAAGCGCTCTTATCCCTTTTCAAATATGCAACATAACTATCTTTGACTGGAAATAAATCAAGTTTCAACAAACCTTCCATCAAGGTTAAATTGTCGCGTTTTTCAAAAGCTGTCTCTATCTTTTTCCAAAGTCCAGTATCAACATCTCTTATCCCCTCTGGTATAGTCGGATATACCTGAAAAAGGTCGTCCAAGTAACTTCTTTGATTAGCATAGTCAATACTTAATTTGATCCAGTTGTTCATAGTTGTATTTGATTAAATGTTAATTTTTTAATAACTATTTTTTGTGTTTAATAAAATTTGTTATATCTTCTCTGCGATAACGTCTATCTTTTCGCTCACCAAAACGAACGGCAACAAGTATGCCCTTCTTATCCCATTGTCTTAAAGTATTAGGGTGGCAACGCAAAATCCCACACGTTTCTTTAAGGGTTAGAAGCTCTGGCAGTATTTTATTTTCAGTTTTTTTCATTTTTGTCATTGCGTTATAACTTAACATTTGATACCATTAGTATATCAGATATAATTTTATTTTTCAACCGCTCGTTCACGTTTAATAACTTATATCTACATTCCTACCCTTCTCTCTTTCTATTAACAACAAAATGACACACGACCAAGACACAAATGAGACATTAAGAGTTGCTCTGTATATCCGTGTTTCAACCGAAGAACAAACAGAGCGATATGGTATTCCTCTTCAAAAAGAGGCGTTGTTGGCTTTGATTGCGTCAAAAAGGAAAATAGAAAACGGTTTAGTTTTAGCTGGCGAGGAATATGTTTATGTTGACGAGGGAATAAGTGGGACTATTTCACTGGACGAACGCCCGGCCTTCGCCAAATTAAAAGAAGACATTTTATTAGCGCCGGAAGGAAGCAGACCGTTTGATGTAGTTGCAGTTTATAAAATTGATCGTTTCGCCCGCAAACTAAAAATTCTTTTGGAAGTTATTGATTTTTTTGAAGAGCACGGAATTAAATTTGTTTCCATTAACGAAAATCTTGATACCTCAACGCCTTTCGGCAAAGCAATTCTCGGTATTATAGGTGTGATTGCCGAGTTAGAGATTGAGACAATCAAAATGAGAACGCAAGCCGGCAGAGAACAAGCCGTCAAAACAGGAATTGTAATGGGAAGTTCTGCTTGCTATGGTTTTAAGAAAGACGAAAGCGGCCGTCATAAAATTTTTGAAGAAGAAGCGGAAGTAGTAAGAATGATTTTCCGAATGTTAATAGTTGAAAAACAATCTGTTTATCAGATTGCCAAATACTTAACAAAGCACAACTGTCTTTCTCCGGAGGCGTCAGCGATTGTAAATAAAAAAAGAACTGGTGAAATCAGGAAAAAGAACCCTCTTAACTTCTGGCGGCCAGAAAGAATAAGAATGATACTTCAAGACGAAAGGTATATAGGAAAATACTATTACAATAAGGCCAAAAATGGTAAAAAACTGCCTGTTTCTGAATGGAAATTATCTCCCTCTGTTTTGCCCCTAATCATTGATCCTCTTACCTTTGAGAGGGCTCAAAAACTTCTCGGCGAATTCAAACACACAAGACAAAGCGCGAAAGACGACCACATTTATCTTTTAAGTGGCCTTTTACGGTGTGATGGCTGTTATGATCCTGATAGAGATAAGCAGGGTAGGGCTCGTTGGTCTGGGGAGAGAAAGGAATTACAAAAAGGCAGTGGCCGATTTACTTACTTTTACAAATGCGGCCGGAAATTAGACAGCAAGAGCGGAATTCCCTGTAATGTTATTCCCTTACCAGCAAAGAACATAGAGGATTACATTGTTGAGCAAGCCAAAACCCTTTTAGCAAACCCGATAGCGGCCTATAATCATCAATTAAAATTAAAATCTACAAAATCCGAAATAAAACACTTAAAGAAAAAACGCGAAGAATTGGCAAATCTCACAAATGCAATTCCCGAGAGGAGAAAAAGATTACAAGAACAGCACGAAGCTGGCTTTATAGATATTAGCCAGTTAAGAAGAGATATTAAAAATTTAATAGAAAAAGAGAAACAATATCAACGAGAATTAAATGAAATAGAACGGCTCATATCCGAAAATACTCTTTCGCAGGGGTATATTGAAAGTTTGGATTTGTTTTCCAAAAAATACACTTCGGCTTTGGGTAAAATATCTACCGACAGAAAAGAACTCTATGGGCTACTGCACGAATTGATTGAGGAGATTATCGTCTACTCTCGTCCGATTGAAGAAAAAGACGTTATCGCCGGCAGAAAAAAGGAAGGACAAAAGATCCCTTATCGCCTTCATATCAAACTAAAATTGCCCCAAGACATACTCCGACAAATGCTTACTCCTGTCGGAGGTTCGGGGCAAAAATCTACTTCTGGTGGGCGGTAGAGGACTCGAACCTCTGGCCTCAAATACGTCAAATTTGCGCTCTACCAACTGAGCTAACCGCCCATGGTGCGCATGGTAGGACTCGAACCTACGATCTTGGCTTTA
>Ga0315294_10001399_pt1 | contig 26199 bp, 31 predicted proteins | sample YL17G13_40_MG_FD_203626 | JGI IMG/M metagenome (GOLD analysis project Ga0315294, IMG submission 203626) | Sediment microbial communities from Yellowstone Lake, YNP, Wyoming, USA - YL17G13_40 | ecosystem: Environmental > Aquatic > Freshwater > Lake > Sediment | place: USA: Wyoming | collected... | reverse complement strand
GTTCGCCAAAAGAACGAGTACTGCGTTCTTCTCGCGGCTTTGCTGTATTAACAACCAAAGCTCGACCTTCGAGCTGTGTGCCGTTTAATGCTGCAATTGCCTTTTGGGCTGAGTCATCGGTATCCATTTCGACAAACGCGAACCCGCGCGGCCGATTGCTGAATTTATCAGTTATGATATTAACCGAAGTTACGTTGCCATGCTTGGCAAACATTGCGTTGAGGTCTGTGTCCGTTGTGGTAAACGGCATGTTACCTATGTAGATTTTACTCATTTTTTCTCCTGCATCTATCTTTGACAGATGTTTCTTTTGGAGTCTTGTTAATTTTACTTTTTCCACCGACTCTATTTGAAGTGAAAGAAAGTTTTAAAGGGAGATTACTTTTATAATGTAATCACTAACACTTTCGCCAATTACTAATCAAGAACTTACATTACTGTCGGGAAAAATTTGATGTCTCTCCTTTAAACTTTCAGTAAGGCAGGTTGTCCTGTTTAAATAGCGGAGTGTGCAACTTATCCCTTTAAGATAAAGTATTGCACTTATTACATAATAACACAATTGTCCGCTTTTGTCAAGTGTTATTTATATGAACACTGAAAAACCACGGAACCACTAATCCGCCTCAGGCGGACCACGAAGAATTGTAGGGCAAGACTTTAGCCTTGCAAACTTGAAGAAAGCAAACCTGTTTGTTCTTGACGAATAAGCATTTTTACTACATCATATATCATTAGATTATGTATCTGCCTGTTGATATATCACCGGTCCAATTCACGAACCGAATCAACACAGGTTCTGCAGTTTCTGCAGCAGTGATAAAAAGAATTATTAAATTGAAGAACTAAAAAGGAGTTAAAGTGGCATTTCAATATGATTCATATTGCGGTTTATATTGTGGCGCATGTTCAGTACTGCAAGCAAATAAAACTGGTAACTTGAAAATCACCGCGAAAAAGTGGAAAATGAACCCCGCAGACATTACGTGTCACGGCTGTAAAAGTAATGTACACTCGATTTATTGTAAAGATTGCGATATAAAAAATTGCGCTGAGAAAATGAAAGTTAAGTTTTGTTTTGAATGCGTAAAATTTCCTTGTAAAAGAATAATTGCTTTTAATAATGATAAGCACCCTCATCATTCAATTGCTCTTAAGAACCTGAACACAATTAAAGAAAAGGGCAAGAAAGCTTGGCTACGAATGCAAGACCGACGTTGGCGTTGTAAGAAATGCGGTACGAGATTTTCGTGGTATTCTAAACAATGTACTAAATGCAGTTCGCTGGTTTACAATTGTATATTAGAAGAAAAAGCACTTAAACGAACATAACAATACATTTTGCTTGACCTAAAGAAATTTCTCCTACATCATATATAATTAAATAATGAAAAAATTACTCCTGATGCTAATTGGTTTTAGTCTGGCAATTGCAATGCCATTAAAACCAAGTCTGTTAGTCCAACCCAATATCCGCGAGCCGATTTTCCCTGCGGGCGTTGAAATAGCCGGACCGAATAAATTTATTAACCGCGAAAACTTGGAAACCGTTACAATTCTGATGCAGTTTCCCGATAACCGTGCCGATACTTTAAGACGCTCGCCAGCACGTTTTGATTCGATGCTCTATTCGACCGGTGTCTATAATAACCAGCCATATCGTCAGGGCAGTCTTAATGACTTTTACTTGGAAAACTCATATGGAAGTTTTCACGTGCTTGGCGCGGTTGCGGGTAATCGATGGTTTTTGTCGAGCCATAATTATGCTTCATATTATGACGGCAACTATATGTTAACCACCGGCGGTCAGCTTGCTGAAGATAATGTCCAGCAGGTTGATCAGTATATTAATTTTTCTGATTTTGATTTGAATAATGACGGACATATTGATGCGATGTTTATGGTGCATGCCGGAGCAGACGGTGCCGATGATGTTAATATCAATCACTGCTGGTCGCATGCGATTCCTTATTTCAATTATCAGACCAATGATGGAGTGATTATTGACGGCGTAACCAATGTGCCGGAATTTGCAATGGTTACTCCAGCCTACGAGACAACGATGTGTTGTATTGCGGTGATGTGCCATGAATTAGGTCACCTGGCTGGTTTGCCTGATTTATATGATGGCACCCGATATACCTGGGGAGTTGGTTATTGGGGATTGATGGGTTATGGCGCCTGGGGCGCAGGCGGAAATACGCCGTGGAGCCCTTCGCACATGGAGGCGTGGAGTAAAGTAAGGGCAGGATTTGTTACGCCAGTTATAATAACGAGTGACACCCATAATCTTAAGGTAGTTGACATTGAAACTCATCCGGTCGCGTATAAAGTGTGGCACAATGGTTTAAATCGTGATACATGTTTTTATCTGGAAAACAGACAGCAAAAAGGTTTTGACACGCCTTTGCCGGGTGCAGGACTTTTAATCTGGCACATTGACCCTGGACGTGGCTCGTATCACAACATTGTCGATTTGGAAGAAGACAGCACTTATCATCTTGACCATGGCAATGGCGTTCGTCCCAATCCGCATTTTTATAATCAGCTGCTTGGCGATACAAGTGATGTATTGCCAGGAATCTGGAACCGCACAGTCTTTGATAATTATACAATCCCGAATAGCCGTGCAACTAATGGTACTGCGACTAATGTTGGTGTACGGAATATCCGCCAAGTAGGCGATACAATCATCTGCGACATTACTTTTTCTCAGCAAGATATCGAAGAAAAACCCACCTTACCAATAGCACAAACCAGACTTTCTGTTCAGCCTAACCCGTTTGCTAAATCGATAAATATTAAACTTATGCCGCCAAGCGATAAATCGCATACAATTAAGATATACAACATTGGTGGCGATGTGGTTTATAATACTTTACTTAATGGTGCCGGTAATTTTAGATGGTTTGGTACAGATAAATCAGGCAAAGCTTTGCCTAACGGAGTTTACTTTATTAGAATCGCCGATGAGAATCTATCTGGCAATCAGAAAATTATAATCCAACGCTGAAAGTAATATTAAACACTGAACAACACCGAATAAGAAACACTGAAAAACACTGATTTAACTGCATCTCATATTTTTTCAGTGGATTCAGTGATATTCAGTGTTTAATTATAATTTTTGATTGTTAAGCGATGGTGAGCCACTCGGTCTTTGCCCGGTTCCACTCATATATCGGGTGACCGATTTCAGTGTAAAAATCTTTTATCTGGTCTTCGTTGTAACCAAGACAATTTTCCAATATTGGCGCAATGACTGCCAATGCATTTTCCGACAACACGGTCCGTTTTGATATATGACCTAAATAAGGTGATGGCGATACCGCAATCGTAAAACCGCCATAAACATTGACGTGCAACATCACATGTAAATCCGACGAACCGTCGCCAACATATATAACCTGCTCACGCGGGATATGGTGTTTGTCAATCAGATAATCAACAAATGTAACCTTGCCCTGTCCGGCACCAGTTCGTTCAATGTCAACAATCTTGCCATTGTCATCGAATTTGAACTCGGTTCCGAAAATCCGCTCCGCCGGTAATACACCTTTGAGCGAAGTTTCAATTAGAATTTTCGGACAAGCCGACACGATATAGGACCTGAATTCAAAACCGCCAATACCCGTTTCTAATGCCTTAAATAACTCTTTGACGTTTTCTTTTAATCGTAGTTGTTCGCCGGCTTTGATTAAAACATCTCTGGTTACATGATTTTTATAATCCGCATCATAAAGAAACAGATAGGCAAGCTCACCGCCCAACTGGGTGATATTCCTTCTTCTTATCTCTTTGACCTTTGCCTTGAATCGTTCTTCTTTAATCGAAAGCAGTTCGGATATTAATACACCCGAATCATCAAAAGACAGGGTCTGGTCAAAATCTGAGACGAATAGAAATCGCTTGCCCAGAAAATGGCGCTTGGCTGTGCTTTTGGTTTTTTGTTGCTTATTTGGCATAATTTATTCTATCTGGTTGATGCCGTTTGTCAATGGTGATAAGTGGCTTGACATATATAAATATGCAATCATAATAGAGTTAGATTATTATGCGGAATCGGAGGATATATGTATTGTAGAAATTGTGGTAAAGAATTAACTGACCTGGCAGAGATTTGTATTCAATGCGGTGCCAAGCCAAAATCGGGCGATAAATATTGTGATAATTGCGGGGCGGAAACCGCGCCGAACGCAGAAATTTGCGTTAAATGTGGAGTTCAGGTAAAATCAGCATCAGTTGTATCACAAGATATGTATGCCGGATTCTGGCGCAGGTTTGGAGCGGTAATTATTGACGGGATTTTATTGTGGATGGCAGAAATGATAATCTTTCGGTCTATCGCATTTCGAATGTTTGTATTTACACCCGAGGCAATGGTTAAGACGTATTTTTGGTCAATACTAATCGGCTGGTTATATTTTGCATTAATGGAGAGCTCAAACAAACAGGCAACCTTGGGAAAAATGTTAATCGGCATTAAAGTTATAGACCTGGAGGGCAATCGAATCTCGTTCGGCAAAGCAACTGCCCGGCATTTCAGTAAAATAATATCAGGCGTAATTTTGGCTGTCGGTTATATTATGGCGGGATTTACCCAGAGAAAACAAGCCCTGCACGATATAATTGCCGGGACCTTAGTTGTAAAGAAATAATATTTATTAATCTCTTGAAGATATTTAATAACATTTACTTTATTAACTTTAACAATAAAAGAAAGGAATAGTATATGTTAAACAAAAACATTAAACCACTAATCATCCTAATCTGCCTGGTCATCGTGGTTACTATAACATTTGCTACTAACGAGTTGGCAGGGACCAAGACAACATCAGCAATAAATGATGCGATGGTGTTCTCAGTCGATGAAAAAGTCGCCTTACCCGCATTAGTCAGTTTGATTGACGGACACATCCAGAAAGTAGCCGACTGTCTGTCATTGGCGGCGATGACCGATGAAGTGAAGTCGGGCAACTGGAATAAAATGAAGGATTTATTAGGCGAAGTTATAAAAGTCAATATTCCTTCGGTAATTTGGTTTGCCCGACTAGACGGTTCTTACTACACAACCGAGAAAGGCTTTATTGCCAACCAGAATTTAAAAGACCGCGACTACTTTCCGATTGTTATGTCTGGAAAGCCAGTAATCGGTTCTCTTGTTTTTAGCAAATCGACCGGAAAGAAATCATTGATCGTTACCATGCCAGTCACGAAAAAAGAAAAGATTGTCGGTGCGGTCGGCGCTTCGATTTTTCTGGAGCAGTTTAGTGACTTAGTTATTAAGGAGATGAATCTGCCTGATGATATAGTTTTCTACGCTCTGGACAAGGATGCTCAGACTGTAATCCACCGCGATACGTTTCGCGTTTTTCAACATCCGACCCAGCTTGGCAATGAAACATTGGCAACCGCAATAACACAAATTATGTCGCGACCAGAAGGAAGCGTCAATTACATCTTTCAGGGTACAAATCGTGTCGCATATTTTCAGATGTCACCCCTGACTGGTTGGAGGATCGTTCTTGGCAAAGTGATGTCGATGACGCAGGTTGAAAATAAAACCAAGGAGAAATAAAAAGTAGACTTACTAATATTCTGTTTATCTTTTAATAAGATTAACCAGGCTTTTATTTAAAAAAGACGTAAGGGATTTGTGATTAGGGGTATATAATTAGGTCCTGCGGTTATTAAGTAATTCGTTGATTTCTATAATGATATTTGCGGTTTTTTTCTCACCAATGTTCAAAGACCACAAAATATCCGGATGGTCAATAATTTCCCGGCACAATACCAAGCCATTATCTATTAAAATTCTTTTCTGTGCATCACTCAATGTAGTAAGGGATGTTATCGGATGAAGTCCGGCGCGCTCGATTAATGTTTCCATCCCGTTTTGCGGCGGATAATTCCAGCCTAAAGCTTTCATACCAACACATTCAGAATACTGAATCGCCTCAGATGTAAGTTTGGTATTAGTCACAAGCCATGCCTCGTCAAATTTCTGTGCCGAGCATGGATGTGCCCGCCACTGGTTTTGAAGGTCTTCAAAACGCGCCTGGATATAGAGCGCTATTTTTACGTCAGATTTTATCCCATGCTCGTTATGAAATTTACATTCAATCATAATACATCGGTTGTCCTTTTTGCCGATAACATCTATTTCGTGGGTAACGCAAAAACCAGGGACAATCTTGCTGACCTCAACCGAAAACCCTTGCGCCTTTAATAACTCGCCAACAAACTTCTCGAATGGATGTCCAGACGGTCCTAATTTCATAATTGCGGCTTTTAAGCTGTATCGCGCCGCAGTGTGTGATTGATACTGGCGTAAAAGCGAAAACGCACGCCGGTAAATATCCGAAGTTTTTGTGCCATCTTTTAGTTCACTTTTTATCTGCATAACGATATCGTCAATGATAGCTGGGGCAACCCTGACTCGTTCTAATGAGCGTCGTAATTTGGCTTCAGAAAATGGTTCTTTTTCTCCGGACGCCTTAACGATGATTATTTCTTTTTCTGGCGTTTGATTCATAGAGATTAATATTTATATTATATCTAATAAAGGCATTGTCAACGATCGGGCATTTTAATAAACCAGAGACAATGACAGTGATTATATCGATATTCCATACGTTATCTTAGCAATTAAGTCCGGCTAAATAGCCAGTGCTCCAGGCAAATTGGAGATTATAACCGCCGGAGACACCGTCAATATCCAATATCTCACCGGCAAAATACAACCCTTTTGCTTTCAAAGACTCCATCGTCTTTGGGTTTATTTCGTCCAAAGCAACACCGCCCGCGCTTACCATTGCCTCGGCAAAAGATCGACTGCTTTTCACTGAGACTTGCCAATGCATAAACTGTTCAGTAATCAGTTTTCTCTCTTTTTGATTTATCTGGCTAACTTGTTTATCAGGATTAATCTTTAGTATGTTTAATAATACAGCGCAGAGTTTCTTGGGTAAAAGTTCTGCCAATGAATTCAGGATTATTTTCCTCGGATGACTTTGCCAGTTTATATTTAAGAACGATTCAAACTCTTTGCTGTTTCTATATAACGGGAAAAAATTAATGAAAAGTTCATTATTGTCCTTTTGTATCAATCGGCTAATATCAAGCACAACCGGACCAGATATACCAAAATGTGTAAAGAGCAAATCTCCGGTTCGCCTGATATATTTATCTTCTTGATTGAGTATTAGTTCTACATTTACTTGTATCCCTGGTAAGTCTTTGTACCAAGCCCCACTTAATTCTAACGGAACGAGTGCGGGCTTTGGTTCAACAATCCGATGACCAAGTTGTCGGGCAATTTCATAACCATCACCGGTTGTGCCGAGCTGCGGATAGCTTTTACCGCCAATCGCCAGTATAACAGATTTTGACTGGTATATATTTTTATCGGTATTGACTCGCCAACCAGTTTTGTTCGGGCTTAGTTTTGTAACGCGTTCATTAAGCTTTATTTTAACTTGCAAGCGGGAAAGTTCTCGCTCAAGCGCTGCTAAAACGGTCGAAGCTTGGTCAGACGCAGGAAAGACACGACCGTCTGGTTCGGTCTTAAGTTTAACCCTCAGTTTCTCAAAGAACTCAATCGTATCATTATAAGAAAATCGATTGAAAATATTATGCAGGCATTTAATATTCTCGCCATAATATTTATCGGGCGAGACATTAATATTAGTTAAGTTACAGCGCCCATTGCCAGACGCAAGGATTTTCTTTCCCAGCGATTCGTTTTTTTCGATAATCAAAACACTTCGATTTCTTCTTGCTGTCACAATTGCGGCAATTAAGCCTGATGCGCCACCCCCGATTATAACTACTTGATTTTCCATAAGTGGATTATCTCTACAAAGCATAAAATCATATAATATCTTTAGGTAATGGATAGTAATTCTCAATTCCATCTTTGGGCGGTGTTGCATTTCGCATTCTGATGATTGAGAAATCTAATGAAGATTTAATGACTTCTTCTCTGATATTCCACAAAGACGGCAATATTCTTAACTCAATGTTATGCTTAAATAGTTCGTCGAGTATATTATTAATAATAGTAACCGAAATTGGCTTTTGTGGTTTCTCCGACACATAATAACCAGCACACTCATCTTCCAATACAAAATCTTTTAGGTTAAATTCATATTTATAAATAACCGTTTTCTTGATTATTGGAATCCATTTATCCTCGACTGCAATAACGGCTGTTGTTTTACTACGACCGATCAGTCTTTTAATATCGGCAGGCTCGGAATTTTGTTTCGGAAAGAAAGCAACTCTTGGACAATCTCTCGGCAATAGGTAATTAGGTAATTTATCTTCCGAGATTGCCCAAACTAGATTCTTATCTTTCTTTCTTGAAGACGACCTTGGAATAAATTCCTTAATATCAGGCGTTTCGCTGATATGATATAATCTCATGTTGTTTGTTTTTTAGCGCGCGGATTATTTTCTCAACCGTTTCAGCTCTTGTTTTTCTTTTAAAGTAAGTTTTTCTATTGCAGGAGTAAAGGCAATCGGATTGATTTTCTTGATGTTTTTCTTCAGGTATTCAAAAGTGGGGCTGGGATAAACCTGACACAACTCTTTTAAAGTCCAGCCAACTCCTTTTTGAACATAATATTCTTTATCATCAAGTAAATTATTAACCGACGTAATAATCTCTTTAAACGGCAAGAACTTTTTCTTTGTCCGCTGGAAATAAAGTATGCTGACCATGGATTGTCTTCGTTTCCATTGATTGGAAGAATGATTCCATGATTTTAAAACAGGTAAGACTTGTCCGGGTATCAATTCAAGGATTTTCGTATATAATTTAGCAAGGGCATCACATTCACCCCAGCCAGTCACATAATTCTGCCAGTGTTTTATTATGTCCCACGAGAACAATAATTCATACTTTTTATGAGCAAACTTTTCGCAATAGAAAAACGTCTGTATTTTTGCCCAGCTATCAGAATGTTTCCAAATATAATCCCAGATTAATAGTTGCTGGTCAAATGGTAAATGAGAAAAAGAATATTTGTGTTTGGCAATTTGTCGCTGCGCTGGCACATGTGGTTTTACGCGCTTAACTACTTTATCAACTTCGTTTAGACAGTCTTGATAGAAATTCTTATCCATTTTCTTTTCCCTTACAACATTCGTTTTGAAGCGAACAACCGTCATTGAATGGGCACCATAAAGTCTATTTCAGAATCAGGGTTATTCATGCCTTTGAAGCGCTGGTTGTCATAATATTCTATCATATAGTTGAACGAAGTCTTCAGTCCAGTTTCGGGCAACCATTTGTTCCAGAGCATTTTTATCCCTTCCGCCTTGATATCTGGTATTTTCATAGTGAAGACAGCGTATTTCGTTTTAGGCATTATCCTTGCCACAAACTCAAGCGGTAGATCTTCAAGCTTTGCGACTTCGACGCCGACAAAGATATATTTATTCTTGCTGTCTTTTTCTCCTTCGGAATCAATCCATACCTCGTATCCCGAATCGGACACAAGGTGCTTTATTGAACTCTTTTTGTTTTCCGAGACGCTCGAGAACTTCTTCCAGAGTTCACCAATTGCATTCTGTTCAGACCACCCGCCTGCCTTTTCATATGGGTTCCCGTAGAAATCCATACCGACAAGAATAATTTCTTTCTCTTCAATTATTTTTGGTTTCATATAAACTCCTATTATTTAATATCTGTTCGTCAAAAGGTTTGCCAAAAACAAATGTTTTTTTCTCCGTCTTATTTCAATCCGAGTTTCTGGTTTTCTTTTAATAAACCGATTGCCTCTTTGATACGGCGCTGGCGGGTTTCATCTTTTTTTGCAGCAGTAATCCAGCCAAGATACTGCCTTTTATGCGATGGAGCAAGGTTATTAAAATTGACCCACGCAATGTTATTACCGATTAATGCATGTTTAAGATAGCGGGGAATAATAATTCTTTTCTTTTGCTCAGGCACTTCTGAGTCCTTCTTATTCAGGACCGTTTCATCAACTTTCTCAAGTCCGATTTTAGTCATCCGTCCTTGTTTAATCATCCGGGTCAGTCTTTTCTTGTTTGACAAAGACCACCTGGCGATATTAGTGCGCGGAGTAAATTTGCGGGCATACCGCTCGTCATCAATCCGTTTTATAATACCGTCAATCCAGCCAAAACAGAGCGCCTCTTCAACTGAATCATCATAAGGGATAGACGGTTTTTTCGTGTGTCTCTTAAAATATACGAGCCAGATGTCTTTTTCTTTATCGTGATTCTTTTTTAACCATTTCCGCCAGCCAGTGCGGTTAGAAATATAAAGTGTATTCATTGTTCAATTTGATTAACTTATTCCCTATATAGATAATATGCGGTTTTTGGTTAATGTCAATTATAATTGACAACCTGGTCAATAATAATATAATCTGATTAATTATTATGGTGAGGAGAGTATATGATAAAACGTAATCTTGGATTCTTGGGATTTTTAGGTTTATTGGGATTTCTAGGAATGTTTACTAAAATTCCAGGCTTGTACGGATTGTTTGGACTTTTCGCGCTCTTTGCATTATTTGGAATGACCGACCAAGATAATAAATCTAAATAAGTTTTAAGTATTAGTATCAAATAAGAAAAATGAATAACAATGTTTTAATTAAAGCGGAAAAGCTTGTCAAAAAGTTTGGCGAAATTGTCGCGGTTGACAACATAGATTTTGAAGTTTTCAAGGGTGAGTGTTTCGGATTTCTTGGTCCTAACGGTGCAGGCAAAACGACTACAATAAGCATGATACATTGTGTTCTACCATTAAGCTCGGGCAAGCTTTGGGTTGCGGATATGGATGTGTCAAAACAGCCGAGAGCGATTAAAAGAATAATCGGCATTGCCGCTCAGGAAGATAATCTGGACCCGGACTTTTCGGTTCTTTACAACCTGATTGTTTATGCAAGATATTTTGATATTCCCAAGCCCGAAGCGCAAAAGCGAGCAAAACAGCTTCTGCAATTTATCCAATTAGAGGAGAAAACCAATGTGCTGATTGACGAGCTTTCGTCCGGAATGAAACGCCGGGTTGTCTTGGCGCGGGCATTAATTAATGAACCGCAAATTCTGATTTTGGACGAGCCGACAACCGGGCTTGACCCGCAAGCGCGTCATCTGATTTGGGATAAGGTCAGAAGTTTGAGAAAACAGGGTGTTACGATAATTTTGACCACCCACTACATGGAAGAAGCAGCGCAGCTGTGTGACCGCACGATAATTATGGACAACGGCAAGATAATCGAACAAGGCAATCCCAAAGTCCTGGTTAAGAAACATGTTGGCGAGGAAGTTTTAGAGGTTGTATATGATGAAGAGATTATGAACTATCTCAAAGCGACTTTTCCAGATGCCAAGCTGGAAATCGTCAATGACCGCGTGCAGGTTTTTTCTAATCAACCGCGGGGTATTTTTTCAGGAATTATAGAAAAATTCCGTCATAAAGGCGCGATTATAAGAGATGCCAATTTAGAAGATATGTTTTTGAAATTAACCGGACGGAGATTACGCGAATGAAAACATCTTATTTTAATTTGCCCAAGCTCAGTTATCGGGTTCGTCTGGTCTGGCGCAGAAACTTTGATGTCTTTATCAAGACCTATATGGTTAATTTTATTCCACCTTTGGTTGAACCGTTATTTTACCTGGTCGGACTGGGATTTGGTCTGGGTGGGTTTGTCCGACCTCAGGAGGGTCTTCGCTATATTGCTTTTATCGCACCCGCTTTGGTCGCGGTATCAATGATGTACTCGTCATTTTTTGAGTGCACCTATGCATCGTTTGTCAGAATGTACTATCAAAAGACCTTTGATGCAATCGTTGCAACGCCGGTGAATTTGGATGAAGTTATTGCCGGCGAAATTCTATGGGGTGCGACTAAAAGTTTTATCAACTCAACAATTGTGCTGATTGTTATTATAATTTTTGGTTTGGTTTCAAGTCCATTATTTTTGTTGATTCCGCCAATGGCTTTTATAATTGGTATTTTATTCGCCTCGATTGCGATGTGTTTTACTGCAATCACGCCCAACATTGAGACGTTCAATTACCCTGCTTTTCTTTATATTACGCCGATGTTTATTCTGAGCGGGACATTTTTCACCATCACCGGAATGCCTCACGCCCTACAAATATTCGCCAAACTGGCATTTCCGCTCTATCACGCGGCTTTGCTGACAAGGTCATTGGCTTTGGGCAGAATCGGCCCGTATCTTTGGTTCAGCGTTGGTTGGATTTTACTCTTCACGCCGATTTTCTTTGTCTTAGCAATAAACCTGATGAAGAAAAGACTAATTAAATAACAGCGTATTTATTTCTCTTTTAACCACGAATGGACACGAATTGACACTAATTCAAAATAAAGAATATATGCGATTAATTCGTGTTTATTAGTGTTTATTCGTGGTAAATCTTTTCTCTTGAGTGCAATCTTAAAACCCGCCAATATTAGGTTATTCCCTTTCTAACTTCCTTCTTTACCCCGCATCTAATCTGCTCTCTTGTTCCGTAACTTATTTCCGCTTATCAGTCTTAATATAAACTTGGTTATAATCTCAAGGATATAATCGAGTAAATAGACAATTAAGGACCGTATTTACTATTAGCCTATAACCCTAAAGTAATCGCCAACCTCATTTCCCTAGCACCTAAATCCCATATTTACGGCTATATTCAGGGGATACCTCCCCTATGTCACGATAAATTGGCTTTAAGGATATGATATGTATATGATTAACTGATATTTCCGCATCAAAAACATATTAGTTAGCACTAATATTATACTCTACCCGCAGGTAGAATAACTGCGATTAATGAAAATATGGTTTTAAGACGAAAATTAAGCTGTGTTCCTGATATCCTTATTGTTAAAATTATTACTTGACTAATTTAGGTAAATGCTATAACTTGTTTATTCATTAACATGAAACGTAAAACCTGTTATAGTTGGGAAACAATCCTCACCGAAAGAAAACAAGAATTCCTTCAATTAAAAAACGTGAACAAGTATTGGACATATGTGATTTTGGACCTTGGGTTGCATCGACCCTTTTTCTAGACCAACTTCGAAGTTGAAGTTCGATAAAAACAAGCACGGTTTTACTGCATTTATTAAACCTCTATTTACACCCGAAACACAAGGAGTAAATTACGAGAACTCTGTTCGTATACCAAATGGGTTCTACACAATAAGTTTTGAGTGCGGGAAAAGGGATGATAAATTAGCGCAGAGAATAGTTGATGCTTTGTGGGCAAGCTTGGCAATAATGGGGCGTGTTGCTTTTGAAGAAATGCCTTTTGCTTTATGTGTACCTAAATGTTTGTTAAGGTCAGAATCTAATGTAATCATCGAAACTCTTGTTGCTTGGTATGTTGTTGATAACAACACTCCGTATAATCCTGATTTTTTATTAGTACGCCTTGGTCGATACGTTCGGTATGATAGCAACGTAATTACTAAAGCTTGGAAAATCCTTCCTGCTTTAATGCAAAATAATATATTTAAAGCCTCTCAATTTATGTTCGCAAGCATTCAAGATTTTAATTTTATCGGGGACGACACAAGTGAAATACTTAGAAATCCGGATCTAATTCCATTGTCGTTCAACGAGCAAGTAAGAGCAGAAGGAGCGATATTAAACGCATATAAGGCTATCGAAGCTCTTATAGGAGACCCGCCAAAAGATGATGCTAAGCTTAAAAATAAACTCATATCTATTGGAGTAGACCCCGGTGAATTAGTTGGTTTTCGGATCAGCACAAAAGAACCGGTTTTACAAGTTATCAGACGACTCAATGAGTATAGAGATAGAAAAACAGTTCATGGCAGTACTCCTTACTCCAGAGAAACAAAATATGTTGAAGTGTATGAATTCCAAGAATGCACCTTAGTTCTTTTGTCGTCGTCCATAGACAAATACTTGAGATGAAAAGTTCTTTCTCTTTTTAAAAAAGGTATTAATTAAACTTCTTCTTATAGAATTGTAATCGCAAATTTTTCATAATTTTTGACTATGAATTATTGACTTATTATTTTATCTATATATCCTTTGTCTAATATTGTTATATGTTTAAAGTAAGGACTAAACAGTGAAAAGTTTCGTTGAAATTTGCATTTATGATGTAAAACCGAATCGAGCCGAAGAATTTGAACAATTGATTCGGCAGGTATTAAAATATCACAGTGAGTTTCCGGGTGTTATAGATGTGAGATATATGAAGCGAACTCACCGACCACAAGATTTCGCTTCAGTCAATAAAGGAAAACCCGCAATCAGATTAACCCGGTCGCCGAAAAGCATAACCTATGCTTTATATTGGGAATTGGACAATGAAAAAACTCATGGTAAGGCAACCCAATCAGGACTCAAACATTTCTATAAAATATTTGCCCGCTGCCTCACCGGTGTTCCTAAAATGATATTAGGAGAACGAATTGAATAACGATATTATCAAATGGCTGTTAGAAGAGAATAACCCTTCGGTGCGCTATCTGACAATGAGAGATTTATTGGGCAAGAAAGAAAACAGTTTTGAAATAATTAAGGTCAAGTCTCAGACAATCTATTCACCGGTAATTACCAAGATATTTGCCAAGCAGGATACAAAAGGATATTGGCTGGATAAAGACAATCCGTATCTGCCAAAGTACAAAGCATCCTATTGGACAATTATGCTTTTGGGGCAGCTTGGACTTGACCGAAATGATGCAAGAGTTGCCAAAGCCTGCGAATATATCTTTAAGTTTCAGCACGAAGAAGGCGGATTTGTATCCCGGAGCAAACAGGATTTGGTCAAAGAATATAACCGACAAATCAGGAAAAGAAAAAAACTACCCGATTTCAATATCTGGGTCAAAGAAGCTATCCGACAGCAGCAGCTTTCGTGTCTTACCGGCAATATCTGCACGGCTCTGATTCGGCTTGGTTATCAGGATGATGTAAGAGTAAAAAAAGCATTAGAATGGCTGGTAAAAATACAGTTTCAGGATGGCGGATGGCTTTGTCCATACTGGACTGCGCATGTTAAAGACAAACACGGCTGTTTTGATGGTACAATCTGCCCATTAGAAGCATTCAGCGAAGTGCCGGTCAAGAATCGAAGCCAAGAAATGCAAAAGGCAATTGAAAGGGGCGCTGAGTTCTTGTTAATGCACCGCCTGTATCGAGCTGACCATCATAATAACAAGATAATTAATAAGGCGTGGCTTGTCTTCAGCTTTCCATGGTTTTACAATTATAATATTCTGCGCGGTTTGGATATACTTACTAAATTAGGTTATGCTAAAGATAAGCGATTAGATGATGCGAAAAAGCTTTTATTAGACAAGCAGCAAAAAGACGGCAAGTGGATTTTGGAGAATAGCCCGAACGGCAGAATGCAGGTCAACATTGAAGTTAAAGGAAAGCCGAGCAAATGGGTAACCCTGATTGCGCTCAGAGTTTTAAATCGGTTGGGTAAGGCGTCTTTCTGAATTCTTGACATCAGGTTGTTTTTCTAATATTATCTTTATGAATTTTTTTCTTACGCTCGTTAAACATGCACAGTATTTTGCAAATAATAATATTGTTTATCCTTCATTAAATTATCAAATGCCAGATAACAAAGAGAAAAATACCGAATGGCGAAAAATCGGCATCGCTTTTGGTTCAAGCTGGATTGTTGTGTCATCAATTTTAGTCTGCGCATTAATCGGTCTTGGCTTGGATTGGCTGTTTAAAACAAAAAGACTTTTTTTGGTGATTATGGTGCTATTTGGTATAGTTGCCGGAATGTATAACTTGATTAAAGAATTAAGGAAAATGGAATGAACCCCGCCCCTCCAAAAAAGCATCTATTCTTGTTAGCATTTGATTATAAATTTATCACCCATTATAAAAGTCTATTAAAGTTAGCTGTTATCAAAAAAGGAGGGGCGGGGTGAAACTCTTTGATAATATTAATCAATTCTGGCAAATGACCTGGAAAAGAAGCGTAATTTTAACCGCGTTATGCAGTTTTGTATTATTAATATTAATTAACTGGCAGGTCGCCTCAGGTGTTATGTTGGGCGGACTGGTACTTTTAGGCGACATCTACTTACTTAAAGCCCCGCTCGATGCAATGCTGGAACGGATAAAGAACAAGAAGCATCCGTGGATTATGGTACTAAGTTTAATAAGAATCATTGTGCTGGGAGTGTTTTTATTAGTGATAGTAAAATTTCATATCGCTAATATCATTGGTATCTTTATTGGCGTAACAATCCCGATGGTTTCGATTATTTCTCTGCTTGTATTCGGAGGACTAACTGCATGGAAGGTCTAAGAGCACCGCTTGAATTCTGGATACCATTTCCTGGTCTACTAAAAGACGATGCAGTTATTATCACAAATACCTTAATAGTTGTTGGTGTTATATTTATTTTGTCCCTGCTTGCCACGCGCAAGATGACTCTGAAACCAAAGCGTCTGCAGTCAGTGCTTGAGATGGTAGTTGATTGGCTGGTAGATATGCTCAATTCGCTGGTTGGCAAAGATGGTGTCCGATATTTTCCGATTGTTGTTTCGTTATTCCTGTTTATTCTGATTTCTAACTTAATCGGCATGATTCCTGGTTTTGTGTCGCCGACTTCTAATCTTAATACCAATTTAGCACTTGCTTTAATTGTAGTTTTGTTTGTAACACCATTTGTCGGTATACAGTCGCTCGGATTAAAAGGATATTTAAAACACAAGGGCGGACCGATCGCATTCCTTGCGCCGTTCGTATTTATATTTGAAACGATAGGAGAACTTGCCCGACCGGTATCATTAACGGTCCGTCTCTTCACCAATATTAAAAGTGGCGACATTTTAATATTAACTCTGATTGTTGTATTTATCGGTATGCCCTATAATCCGTTAATACCATTCTTAAGTATCATCTCAATGGTTTTCGGTCTTTTTGTATCATTTGTACAGGCATATGTCTTCGCCTTTTTAGCGGTTGTCTATTTTGCCGGGGCATCCGGCTGGGGAGAAGAGCATGCCTAAGAATGTAAAAAATATGCCACAGAGGCACAGAGTTCACGAAGATAAAGATAAAAAATTTATTTCTGTGCTCTTAGTGTCTCCGTGGCAAAATAATAGAGTGGAGGATATATGAAAAAAGCATTTTGGCTGAGTTTAATATTAGTCTCAGCAGTATTTGCACAAGAAGCGGTCGCTGGTGGCGCAGCAAAACTTGCGCCGGGTGGCGCCAGCTTTTTTACCTGGCTCGGAATTGCCTCAATTGTCGGCATGATAATCGCTGCGATTGGCGTTGCCTTTGCCCAGAGTGCTGTCGCTCAAAAAGCATTAGACGGCGCCTCCCGTCAACCCGAAGTTGCCGGGAAACTTATGACCCAGATGCTAATTGCGTTAGTATTTATGGAAACCCTTGCAATTTATGCATTACTCGTTGTCTTCTTGTTGCTCTTTGTTAATCCATTCGCTAAATACTTTCTAATGTAACGAAATACTATGCTTGAAATCCATCCTCAGCTGCTTTTATATCAAGGCGCGATATTTATTATCTTCGTCTTTTTGATGTGGAAGTTTGTTTATAAAAGTTTGGTCAAGATGGTTGAGGACCGTAGAAATAAAATCGAAAACACGATTAATGAAGCCGATATTAAACGCAAGGAAGCAGAGGAGCTTAAGCTTGGATATGAAAGTAAACTGACGGAAATTAATACCAAAGCCGAAGAGGTTCGACGCCGAACCGAACAGGAAGCATGGCAAAAACACAACGAGATTGTTGATACGGCACGGGTTGAGGCATCTCAAATTGTTGGGCGCGGTCGATTACAGAACGAGGCAGAACGCGAACAAGTAATGCTGGTGGCTAAAGGAGAACTGCTTGATATTTCCATTGAACTTGCCAAAAAAGCACTTGCTAAAGCAACAACTCCTCAAATTGAAGAAAAATTGATTCAAGAACTGACTGAAGAACTGAAAAAAACCGAATGGAAAAAGTAACCGCCTCCCGGCAATACGCAAAAGCACTCTTTGACTCTTGTCAGGAACAGCATATAGTTGAAAGAGTTGAGGCAGACCTGAAAATGATGAATAATGAGCTAAAAACAAGAACCGAAATCCGCTCGATTCTAATGCACCCTGAAATACCAATTGAAGAAAAACGCAGCGTACTAAAGCAATTGACTCGCCTCGCTGAAGCGAGAGCGAAGCGGGTGCCCGAAGGATTGTCTTCCGAATCTATCGCATTTTTGGATCTGCTGATGGAACACCGCCTTTTTGATTTATTGCCAGAGATAAATCAAATTTTTGCCCGTATGCGGTTAGAATCATTTGGTATTTTAAAAGCGGTGGTTGAAACAACCCATTCTTTAACTTCTGCTTCAAAAGAGCAATTAATCACTGCCTTGGTCTTTGCGACGGGACGGGAAATCATACTCGAAGAAAAACTTAATTCAAACCTTATTGGCGGTGTGCGGGTTCATGTCGGCGACCGTATTCTGGATGGGAGTATTATCGGACGGTTAAACCAAATGAAAGAGAAAATATTGGAACACGAATAAATGAACAGATTACCACGAAAGCACGAAATGAAAGAAAACACGAAAGGGAATATAATGTTTTTTTCGTGTCCTTCGTGGATTTTCGTGTCTTCGCGGTAAAATAAAATGAGAGGAGATAAGTGCAAGCTAATGAATTAGCCAGTGTCTTAAAAAAAGAGATTGAACGCTACCAGTCAAAACTTGAGATGATTGAGACCGGCACCGTAATTCAGGTGGGCGATGGAATTGCGCAGGTCTATGGTTTGCGTGGGGCGATGCTGTCAGAGATGATCGCATTTCCCAATAATGTTATGGGTATTGTCTTAAACCTGGAAGAAGATACGGTCGGCATCGTCTTATTGGGTGATGACCGCTTGGTAAAAGAAGGTGACCAGGTAAAAACAACCGGCAAGATTCTGTCAACTCCGGTTGGTGATGCCTTACTCGGTCGGGTCGTAAATCCTTTGGGCGAGCCAATAGATGACCTTGGTTCGATTGAGACAAAGCTGAGTCGCCCGATCGAAGCGCGTGCTCCGGATGTTATCTATCGTCAGCCAGTAAAAGAACCGGTCCAAACTGGCATCAAGGCGATTGATGCGATGATTCCAATTGGACGCGGTCAGCGCGAATTGATTCTTTCTGACCGGGGGATTGGTAAAACGTCAATCATTTTAGACACGATTATCAACCAGCGTGACGGCGATTTAATCTGCATCTACTGTGCAATCGGTCAAAAGGCATCAACCGTTGCTCGGGTGGTCGAAGAATTAAAAAACCATGATGCGATGAAACACACCATTGTTGTTTTAGCAACCGCATCGGATGCGGCTTCTTTACAATATATTGCGCCATTTGCCGCATGCGCAATGGGCGAGGAATTTAGAGATAAAGGCAGACATGCAATTGTTTTCTATGATGACCTAACCAAGCAGGCATGGGCTTATCGTCAGCTTGCCCTACTTTTACGTCGTCCGCCCGGTCGTGAAGCATATCCGGGAGACATATTTTATCTGCATTCGCGGTTACTTGAGCGCGCGGCAAAACTTTCTGATGAAAAAGGCGGCGGTTCTCTTACCGCGATACCGGTGATTGAGACCCAGGCGGGTGATATCGCATCGTATATCCCGGCCAATGTTATTTCGATTACTGACGGACAGATTTATCTCGAAGCATCTTTATTTAATGCCGGGGTCAGACCGGCAATCAATGTCGGGTTTTCGGTTTCGCGGGTTGGCGGTAATGCCCAGACTAAAGCAATGAAAAAAGTTGCGGGACGATTGCGCATTGACTTGGCACAATATCGCGAATTAGAAAGTTTTATTCAATTTGGCGCGGAACTGGACAAAGCATCCCAAATGCAAATCACGCGGGGGCGCCGGTTAGTTGAAATTCTGAAACAGAACCGTTTCCTGCCGATGCCTTTGGCAGATATGGTTATTATCATTAATGCCGGCATCGAAGGGATTTTAGATAACTTGCTAATCGACAAAATCGGACTCTTTGAAAATGACCTGCAAACATATATGCACGAATCCCGTCCCGAAATCGGTAAACGGATTAATGCCACCAAAGAGCTTGATGACAAGGCAAAAAAAGAATTGACTGATGCGACAATGCAATTTAAAGAAGACTGGATAAAGCGGCAGATTGCTTTAGGAAACGTATGCGCTGTGCCAGTCCAAACAATCGGGGTTAAATAATGATTACAGTACGCGATATTCGGCGCCGAATCCGGACCGTCGAAAAAATAAGCAAAATCACTCAGGCAATGAAAACGGTCGCGGCAATCCGCCTGATGAAAGTCCAAAGCCAGGTGCTAAAACAGAAACCGTATGCTTTAAAAATCCGTGAAATCGTCAGTGACCTGGTCGCCCGAACACCTTCATTGACGCACCCGATGCTTGGTCAGGCAAACAAAACAGGACAAGTAGACTCGCCTCGCATTCGTTCGGACGAAGCGGGCGTTCAATTTGGTAAAGGCAAAAAAGAAAGAAGACGTATTATAACCGCTTTAGTGCTTGGTTCTGACCGCGGTCTGGCTGGACCATTCAATTACAATTTAATTGCCGAAACAAAAAAGTTTATTGAATTAAACAGAGAAAACGATGTTCGATTAGTTGTTGTTGGCAAGAAATTACGCGATTCGCTCCGTGCCCGAAAGTATCCGATTTCTTCCGAGTTAATCGGTTTTTACACGCAAATGACTTTTGGCAAAGTGCAGAAACTTGCCCACGGGTTTCTTAATGAATATATGAACGGTACAATTGATGAGCTGGTTGCAATCTATACCGAGTTTCGTACGACTGCCCGTCAAAAAGTTACCACTGAACAAATTTTGCCGATTGGTGTGACTACAATCTCAAAAAAAGAACTGTTTCCGTCTTATATCTATGAACCCGATTCATTCACCGTGCTTGACCAAATTCTACCGATGTATTATGACCGTGAAGTCTGGCGGATTTTTCTTGAGTCCACTGCATCCGAACATATGGCGCGGATGATTGCAATGGATATGGCAACGATTAATGGTATAAATATGATTCGGTACCTAACGCTCATTTATAACAAAGCACGGCAGGAATCGATTACCCGAGAACTGTCCGAGATTTCAACTGCTGCCGAGGTATTTAGAGTTTGATGATAATATAAGGAGTTTAAATGGCAGAAGAGAAAAAAAATATTGGTAAGACAGTCCAAATTATCGGTCCGGTTGTTGATGTTGAATTCCCTGAAGGAATGCTTCCGGCAATTCAGAATGCAATAGTAGTAAAGCGAGAATTAATTCTGGCTGACCAAACCGAAGAACTGGTTATGGAAGTAGCGCAACAAATCGGCGACCGCAAAGTCCGGTGCATCGCACTTGCTTCGACCGATGGCTTAAAAAGAGATATGATAGCAATTGACACTGGTTCTCCGATTACGGTACCAGTAGGTCGTTCAACGCTCGGAAGGCTAATGAATGTCGTTGGTCAGCCGATTGACGAGCTGGGTCAAATTAAATCGGATAAACATTACCCGATTATCCGACCCGCTCCGTCCTTTGAAGAACAGGCAACTAAAGCCGAATTACTCGAGACCGGTATCAAAGTAATTGACTTGCTTCAACCCTATCCCAAAGGCGGTAAGGTTGGATTGTTTGGGGGAGCGGGCGTTGGCAAAACACTTTTGGTGCTCGAAATGATTCGCAATATTGCAATTGAGCATGGAGGGGTTTCGGTATTTGCCGGTGTCGGCGAGCGGACCCGTGAAGGTAATGACCTTTGGCTTGAATTGAACCGTATGAAAGTAAAGGATAAAACCGCATTGGTTTTTGGTCAGATGAATGAACCGCCAGGTGCGCGATTTCGCGTTGGCTTTACCGGAGTTACTTTGGCTGAATATTTTCGTGATGAAGAAGGCTTAGATGTATTGCTATTTATTGATAATATCTTCAGGTTTATCCAGGCTGGCTCGGAAGTTTCGACATTGCTTGGTCGGATGCCATCCGCGGTTGGTTATCAACCGACTTTAGCATCAGACATGGGTGACCTTCAGGAGCGAATTACTTCAACCAAGAAGGGTTCGATCACGTCGGTCCAGGCAATCTTTGTTCCGGCGGACGATTATACTGACCCGGCACCAGTTGCGACCTTTGCCCATCTTGACGCATCGACCACGCTATCGCGACAGATTGTTGAGTTAGGTTTGTATCCGGCGGTTGACCCCTTAACATCAACTTCTAAAATTCTTGACCCGATAATTGTTGGTGAAGAACACTATCAAACCGCCCGGGGTGTCCAGCAAGTATTACAACGTTATCAGGATCTGAAAGATATTATTGCAATTCTTGGCATTGAAGAGTTAAGCGAAGAAGATAAATTGATTGTAGCGAGAGCACGCAAGATTCAACGCTTTTTATCTCAGCCGATGTTTGTTGCCGAAGAATTTACTGGACGACCGGGCAAGTATGTTCCGCTCAAAGAAACCGTCCGGGGTTTTAAAAGTATTCTTGATGGTTGTCATGATGAAATACCCGAACAAGCGTTCTTTATGCAGGGAACAATTGATGATGTAATAAAAGAAGCGGAACGGATTGCGGCGATAACTTAATGGAACACACTTTTCAGTTTGAGTTGCTGACACCGGAAGAAGTTTTATTTAGAGAGCCGGTTCAGGAAATTATTGCACCGGGACGCGAAGGCTATTTTGGTATTGAGGCAGGACACCTCTATTTTTCTACAACTCTAAAAAAAGGCGTTCTCACCATAAAACAAAATACTCAGACTAAACAGTACTTATTAAGCAAAGGAATTATTCAGGTAACACCCAAAAAAGTTGTTGTTTGTGCGGAGAGCGCTGTTTTGCGAGAATAAAACAATCGATACGAAAGAACTTTTTAATGTAATCATTATGCTATTTTAATCTATCTTCATACTCCATATAAAAAAGTAACGGAAGGAACAGTGCGACGACCTAATTTCATTATTTTGAAGTGGTCGTATGTTCCGACCGTAGCCTTCCGTTCTTTGATTAATTAGACTTCAGATATTCGTAAAAGATGCAAAAAGATTTTATAAACAAAAGAAACCCGTAATAATAAAAAAGGGGACAAATTGCCCCCCTTTAGTATTTATACAAATTATTTATTGGTAAGCTGGAATGTGATTGTTTGTCCAATCCAAACTCGAACCGGTTTCTTCTGTTGTAATGCGGGTGAAAATTTTGCCCGAGCGATGTAATCAACCGCTGATGAATCGAGAATCGGGAAGCCAGAACTTTTTACCACGGCAATTCTCATAACCGAGCCATCAAGGTCTAATAAAGCTTTAATAAATACAGTTCCTTCATAAGAGAAACTTCTTGCTGCTTCTGGATAGACGAGCGGTGGTTTGTATAAGAATTTAGGTTCCACTTCATGTGGAACATAAGCATTGATTGCCGGGATTGTTGTATCAACTACGACATTGCCATCGCCGGTGCCGGGACCGATGGTTGTAATCCCGGAAATCGACGCCTGGTCCGGTGATGTTTCTTGTTGTGCCAAAGCATCTGGTACTGGTTTGGGAACGCCAACACTCGGTGCAGATGCTCTCGCACCGCTTGTAGTCGGAGTTACTGCGTCAGCGCCTTGAATCGATGGTGGCGGCCCCAATTGTGCGTAAGAAACAACCACGACTTTCTTACCGAGATTTTGACCTAAAAGCTTTACCTTGCGCTGGTACTGCCATTGACTGTATTTAACATAGCCAAATGTTGCAAATATGATAAAGAAGATAAATGCATTAGTTATATAGAAAGCCGTACGCGTGTATCGAATATTGAAATTAAGTAGCGGACTTCGCTTGCCGATTGACGGGAAACATACTTGACTTTGTGTATTCTGCATATTTATCATCCTCCTTGTGGCTTTGTCACAGCGGATTTTTCTTCATGCGGGATAATACTGAATCGTACGACTCCTGCGGCTTGGACCTCATCAATCACTTTCACCATATGCTGATACAAAGATTTTTGATTGACATCAACCAGCACAACCAATTTCGACACTTTTCGTTTAAGAAACTTTTCGAATTTATCAAGACTGTCTAATGATTTACGAGCCCGCAGTTGTTCAAATTGAGCCAGAAATTCCGATCCGCCCGGTTGTTTTTCAATGTTTTTTCTTTCTTCAACTCTGAGATACGGTTCAATTGAATCAATTGGAATTGGACTTGGTTTCTCATCCGACAATTGCTTGGTTGTTTGTCCTAAAGAGTCAATAAAGATTGTGATGACATTTGATTGAGCGGTTAATACTGTGCCTTTGGGAGGCAAAGAGACTTCAATCGCCTGCGGCTCACGGAACACGGTTGTGGTCATAAAGAAGATAACGAGCAGGAAGGCAATATCAACCATTGGGGTAAGGTCATTCCCCAATCGGACTCTACGCTTTTTGCCTTTTTCTCTTGGTGCGCCAACATCTCCGCCTGCCATATTATCCTCCCTTCCTGACAAAAATTGAAGTGCCGACATTCTCAAACATTGTCATCATGCTAAATCGTAACATGTTTACCGCCGGGTCCTGAAGCATCGCCATTAACCGAAGAATCGTGCCGGACTCGACTTCTTTATCCGCTTTGATAATCATTCGTAATCTAGGGTTTCGGGTTCGTTCCTGAATTATCGCATATGATAAATTATCAAAACTGATTGGTTGTGATGCATCACGGCCTAAATTCCACCAGAACATGAGGCTGTCCGCGCGAGCACGAAACTGTTCTGGTTTCATACTCGCTGCTTCGTTTAATGCCTGTTGAACTCGGTCGGGCTGTTTCAGATCGCTGGCTGCGCGGTCAATCGCAAGGTTACGCTTTAAACCCATTCCACCTTGTTCGGTTGACATTTGATACCGGGCGATGTTAGAAAGTAAAACCGCTGGATTGATACTGTCAGCAAGACCAAACGCACGGGCCGGCGGAACGATTGATACAATCATCACATCCGACTCCGGAACTTTGAATGGTGAACGTGACATCGGTAAATTTACCTGTACTGTTTCCGGCGGACGGGCATGATAGGTACTCATGAAGAAAATAACTAGAAGAAACCCGATATCAACCATCGGAGTCATATCGATTCCAATCCGAGACCGCAGTCTTTTACGTACCGCCATAATTTCTCCTTTACTCTACTTATTAGTTATTAACACCTTTCTAAAACATCGAGTGTATCATAAACCGCTTCATTGATTTCATAGCTGAAACGGTCAACGCGGTTGACAAAGAAGTTATAGCCAACAATACCAAGAATCGCATTGGCTAAACCACCGGCAGTATTAAATAGAGCCTCGGAAATACCTCGGGCAAGCTGAATTGCGTCCGGAGCGCCAGTATGCGCCATTGCCTGGAATGCCCGTATCATACCAATCGTGGTTCCCAATAGACCAATCATGGTTGCGATTGATGCGATTGTGGTTAAAGCGATAAGGTTACGTTCTAAAAGCGGTGTTTCGCGGGATGTTGCTTCTTCAAAAGTCCTGCGAATATCAGAGGGACTGCGGGTGATTTTGACATTGGGACCGGAACCGGTTACAACCTGTTCCAAGCCGCCCCTTAAGACGGTTGCCATTGTACCACCCTGTGCGTCACAATCAGTCATCGCTTTATCAAAATTCTTATCGCTCAGGTCTTTCATATATGTCCGCATGAATTCATTCGCTGGTGCTTTACCCTGTGCGCGATTAAGAGTTAAATATCGCTCAATTAAATAAGTGACCAGCAATATGAATATAAAGATTAATACGGCGACCAAGGGACCGCTGGCACGGACAAAATCGGGCAGGGTTTGGAAGATGATAAATGTTATGATTAGACCGCAGACATACAGAAGAATCGATAATACACCCATCTTCTTGGCTTTAGTCATTGCGATTCCCAAGCCGATTGCAAATGCGGCTGGAATTACTAGCGATATGATTAATTTTACCGCTGGTGCTGCATTGTGTAATGCATTAAAAAATCCGGACATTTTTGTCCTCCTTTCGGAATTGGATCATCCCGTTAGTTATTTCTGATTTAATTGTTTTGCCCATTTTTACAATCCTTTTATCTAACGGCATCAACATTTCAAAGAACTTTTCCTCAGGGGTTAAATTGTTCATCCTGCTGTTCTTCTTCCTGATAATTGAACTGAGGCACTACCTGTGTAGG
>Ga0315294_10001398_pt1 | contig 26213 bp, 16 predicted proteins | sample YL17G13_40_MG_FD_203626 | JGI IMG/M metagenome (GOLD analysis project Ga0315294, IMG submission 203626) | Sediment microbial communities from Yellowstone Lake, YNP, Wyoming, USA - YL17G13_40 | ecosystem: Environmental > Aquatic > Freshwater > Lake > Sediment | place: USA: Wyoming | collected... | reverse complement strand
AGAAGGCGGGCCTTGAGGCCCTCCACGACGTCTGGGGCGAAGTCAACTGGCCCATCACCTGGCTCGACGAGGGCGGCAGCGCGGGCATGGCCCTGACGGGCGTCCAGGTCCATGCCGTCAAGGGCGTTGAGGTCGAGCGCATTCGCCTCCAGGGCCGCGTCGTCGGCAGCGTCTTTGACGACGGCCTTGCCAGGCACTGCTGCCTGGGCGACTTGCGGGCGTCGGACATTCGGGCGCCGCGCGAAGCGCAGGCCTGTCAGACGTTCGAGTTCATGGAAACGGCTCTGCGGGCGGCCGGCATGGACTTCTCGAACGTCGTGCGGACCTGGCTGTACGTGGACGGCATTCTCTCGTGGTACGGCGAACTGAACGCCGTCCGGAACCGATTTTTCCGCGAGCGGAGCGTCTTTACGGGTGTCGTGCCGGCCAGCACCGGCGTCGGCGGGGCCAACGCCGCTCGTGCGGTCCTGACGGCCGACGCCTATGCCGTCGCACCCCGCAATAGCGCCGTCCGAATCACGTCCATCCCGTCGCCCCTCCAGTGCCCGGCGCTCGAATATGGCAGTTCCTTCAGCCGCGCGGTCGAGATGGACATGCCCGACCACAAGCGTGTGTGGGTTTCGGGGACGGCCAGCATTGACCTGCGGGGCGAAACGGCTCACATCGGCGACGTGGGGGCGCAAATCGATTGGACGATGCGGGTGGTGGAGACGATCCTCGAATCCCGCAGTATGGGCTGGGACGACGTCAGCCGCGCCGTCGCCTATGTCAAGCAAGGCAAAATGGGAACCGTCTTCCAGAAGTACTGCGCGGAAAAAGGGCTTCAGGACCTGCCGGTCGTCACGACCGAGAACGACATCTGCCGCGACGACCTGCTGTTTGAGATCGAGGTGGACGCGCTCTCGACCTCCTGATATGCGAACGGGCGCCGGCGAAATGCGCGCGACTTATGACAACCGGCGATTGTGGATAACTTTTTGGCGCGAGTTTTGGGGGGTATTTTGGGGCGGTTTTTGGGAACCCATAGGCCCTGGCGCTAGCGTCCGGGGGGTTTTTTCGGCGGAAGGGGTGCTATTGGTAAGATGGGCAAGCGCGGATTTTGCAACTTTTTGCAGTTTTTTGCAGGTTTTTGACCGGTTTTTGGGGGCTTTTTGCGGCCATTGGGCGCTTTTCGCATCCATGTCATGTGCATACCTTTATGTGCATAACTTCCCGCGGACGCACGTAAGTCGTTTTGGGCGGGGAAAATCTCGCATTTGACAAAGAAACAGCATTGGACGGCGGAGAGAGTGATTGCGGAGTGCGGAGTGCTGAGTGCTGAGTGCGGAATGTCGCCACGGCGACTCGCCTGTGGCGAGCGGAATGGGCGGCGGACGGATCGGGTGTCCCCGGAATTCGTGTCCCCCCTGTGGGTAATCAGCTTTTAGCTTGTGCCACGGCCGCTTCGATTGCCCGGCGCAGTTTAGCCCTCTCCTCTGCCTCGTAGCGCCACCACCGTGTGCTCCAGACACGGTAGATACTCCAGCCGCGGCTGCGCAAGATGCCCTCGCGCCACACGTCGCGAGCCCGGGCGCTGAGGCTACTGTGGTATGTGGCCCCATCGCACTCCACACCGAGTACATAGCCGCCCTGCGGGTTGTCGGGGTGTCGAACGCCAATGTCGATCCTGAACCCGGATTCACCCACTTGTGGGTCCGCCGGGAAGCCCATTTCCTCAATCGCCTGCTTGACTTCCACCTCCAAGCCGGATTCGGGTTCCCCCACCGGCCCGACCGTGCCGGGGGCCTCGCCCAGTCGCGAGAGGATAGATTGCACTTGGTCTTTATCCCCTCGGGCCACAGCCTCTGCGTAGGCCAGGTAGAGTTGCAAGTAGCCGGCTGGGGTGTAGCCGGCACCCACGCCCCGGGTGGCTAACGCTGCCGCCACCTCGTTGATGGGCATACTGCTCACCACAATCACTTTTTGCTTTGCGCGCGTGACCGCGACGTTAAGTCGCCGCTCTCCCCCTTCCATTCCGACCGGACCGAACCTGTGACGGAAGTGCCCCGTGTCGTCCTTGCCGAATGTGGTGCTGAAGATCATGATGTCACGCTCATCTCCCTGCACATTCTCCAGGTTCTTTACAAAGAAGCCTATATCCTGTTCGCCTTTCTTGCGGCCCTGCTGCTTCTCGTAACACGCCGCAAAGGCCCGATCTTCCGTGCATGCTTCCTCAATGAAGTCCTCAATAAGTTGGCGCTGGGGCTGGTTAAATGTCACAACACCGACTGTGGGCACCCTTTCGCTCTCGCGCCACAACTGCCGGAGGATGTCAACCACCTTGCGCGCCTCATCTCGGTTTTGCCGATGAGGTTTCGGCCAGTAGGTGCCTCCCACAAAATGGTACTCGATGGGGGGCGCGTCTTCTCGTGCGTCCGCCCGCGCCAAAGGCATCTCCAGACGGCCCCCGTAGAACGCCCGGTTGCTATACTCGATCAGCGCAGGGTGCTCGCTTCGGTAGTGAACCGTCAAGTATTCGTCGGGAATTATTGCGGCAGCGGTTTCGAGAAGGTTGTCCGTTTCGAGCAGAAACTCCTCCCCCCGCTCACGCAGGCGGCGAACGATATTGTCGGTGGCTTCTTCGTCGTCCTCGTCCGCTTTTGTGGTGTCATCCTCATCCCCCAGGCCGATGTTGGAGACGAAATAGCTTGTCGGCGGCAACTGTTTCTCGTCCCCAGCCACGACTAAGCGTTTGCCCCGATAGATGACGGACAACGCCTGCTCAGGAGGGCATTGTGATGCCTCGTCGAAAATCACCACATCAAACAGGCCCTTCTCCAGCGGGAAAAGCCGCGATGCGGTCAAAGGATTTGTCAACCAGCAGGGGTGCAGGTCCAACAGCCCCTTGGGGATTCCTAACTCTACTGCTTCCCGCAGCCGCACCGCGCTTCGGTACCTGGACCCCTTCATCTGAGTGATTGTTTTCCAGGGCGCATCCAGGCTCGGAAGTTGGCGGAGGCGGCAAATCTCCCGGATTGACTCCACTTCGAGATTCCTCTTTGCTTCAAGGGCCTTTGTCAGCTCCAGCACGCGATCCTCGCGCTGCTTTGGATCCATGGCGATCAGGTCCGGACACCTCTCATGGAACACCGCGGCCCACTCTCTCAGGATGGTTATCTCGACCAAGGCCTTCCACCACTCACCACGCTTGTCCTCGGCAATGTTCGGCGCCTCTGGCACGTCCACATCGCCATTGCGAAGCATTTGCTCGTATGCCTCAAGACCATCGACCATTGCCGACTCGTGTTCGTCGAGTTGGCTCCGATGACTGTCATAGGCGATGAGCGCGTCAAGCCGGTCAGCGTCCGCACGGACTTGGCGGCACCAGCATTGGATGCTTCGGCCTGCTGAAATCAATTGCTTGGGCGTTTCAAACGCCTCCGCGGAAAGGTAGGCGCTTAGTCGCTCAAGCGCGCCAGACATTTCAGCCATCACATCCGCCCGGTGGGCTGAGGACTCTGAGCGGGCTGTCGCGATTCTGTGGTCGAGCGCGGGCTCGATGATGTGCCGGTGGGCTGCGAGCCGGTCGCTCGCTTCGACATACCTGGCGATGGCATCCCTGGCGTCGAAGAACCATTGGGCCAAAGCGAGTTGGAGTCGCTCAAGTTGTTCAGCAGAATACTCCACCTGTTTGAGGAGACCCGCAATCTCATTTGGCCTCCCAAAGCGCAGACAATCGGCGACGAGGCCAAGCCACGGTTGTTGTTGCTGCATCTCGCGGAGCCACAGGACCCATGTTAAGGAGTTGGCGGCGGCCTGAGCGTACTTCGACCGGACCTCGTCATTTCTTTCCTGAGGCTTCAGGCCTGGGACCAAGGTTTCCAACTCGGCATCCAGAGTGCGGCGCAAGGCGCGAGCCTCTAGGTAGCGGTGCAAGGTAGCCATATGCCACCAGAAGCTCATTCTCTTAGACGCGCGGATGCCGCGCAGTGCGGAGATCATTAGGGTCAAGATCTTGGGCCCGCGCATCTCCGGTCGCCATCTGAGCACTTCCCGCTTGCTTGCACGATACTGGCTCCCTAGCCGTCGCAGGAAGGACCCTCGACGATCTAGTAGGCGCTTCACATGCTCGCCCAAGTGCTGGAGATCGGCCTCGCCGATGCCCGAGCAAATTTTGCTCCATCCCTCGTCAACAGGATAATCCTTGAGGCGCTCCGCTAACTGGACGACCTCGGCGCATCGGCGTTTTGCATCAGCCAAGTCAAGCACATCGGCTTTCCTGAGCCAGCGCTCTGCCATCTTGCTGAATATCCCAGGAGTCTCAACCACTGAACGGACCCGACTCATTAGCGGCAGAGCATGCCGCGCAAAGGCGGTCAAACGCGATGAGAGTACATCGCCACTGGCTGTTTGTTCCAAGAATGCCCTGCCAGCGGGTTCCGGGCCATCAGAACCGGATGCGGGTTCCCTGGCCGCTCCGACCGGGCTGAGGGCTTCATCCAGAGGCTCTTGAAGGTGGAGGCGAGCCATCTGATCCGCGATTCTTCCCTCTTCTTTCTCCAATTCTGGGAGACTTGCTGCCAACAGAGCAACATCAGATGGCCCATCGCTTATCAGATCGAGTATCTCTTGAAGCGCCTCTGGGAAACCAGACAATGGGCGGATGTTTGCGTAACACAACGACTCGGCCCGCGCCAGTTTCAATACCAGTGCCTGGTGCGTCCCAATAACAGATCGCAGGGTCGTTTCGGCACCCTGTCTCACACGGTCCGCGTGCTCTACAAAGGCTTTTTCTTCTTGATACCACCGTTCGGCTTCGGCAAGATCCTTCTCAATGTCTTCAATCCTTCTCAAACAGCGCTCATCTTGTTCAGCGATTTGGGCAAGCCACCGCTCCAGTCTACTTATGAAGGAGGGGCTTGGTTCTACAGACCGGCTTCGGAACCGCCAAATGTTCGTGAAGGGCTGCGCCTGAGCAAACAAGTATCCGGCCGTTGCCACGGGATCAAGCAGGTTGTCGGCATTCTCAGTGGAGAGGTTGCGCAGCAACTCGTCGAGCCCGGCGAGTGGCTGCAAATTCGGGAATCGCTTGCACAACTTCGCCTGTCTTGCCAATATCTTGCGGTACGACAAGCCTATTGAATCGTCTTGCTGGTAGAGGGCTTGGTGGTAACGATCCAACTTTCCTTCTATTCTTTCAATCTTCGAGGCGAGTGCTGACCTGGTTCGCTTCCATGTATGGGTTGGGTTGTGGTCCGAGTGTGATCTCGGGCCATAGTCTTGCTCCAAAATGCGCAGTTGCTCCCGAATCTTCTTGAAGACGGGCACCCGGTCCGTGTGGGTATCCTGAACAACCATACAGAGATCATCTAGGCCAACTCCCTTCAGCCGCTCTATGACCACCTGTATAGCCGCCTGTTTTTGGCAGACCATAAGGACCGTTTGGCCGTGAGCCAGGCAGTCCGCAATAATATTCACGATGGTTTGGCTTTTGCCGGTGCCAGGCGGTCCGTGCACCACAACCCCGGGATCCCGGCGCGCCGCCCAGACCACCTGTTCCTGGGAGAAATCCGCGTCGGTAACCAGGTAGCGGTCTTCCTCGGGGGGTGCTTCCTGCTTGGTTGGAGGCGCCTGGGATTCGCCGGATACAAAATGGGAAGCAACGCCCTCAATTGCGCTCATTGACTTCATGCGCTGCAAGTCAAGGATCAGCGACTCGTGTTGCTGGCGCATGAACCCGATCACGGCGGCGTGATAGATATGGGGGGCGTCTATGGCCTTCAGGGCCTTCAAAGGTGGAATCTTTTCAAGCGAAGCCGTCCTGTCAATGTTGTTGCAGCCCTGAAGCCGGGCTGTCACTTCTTTGAGGTAAACGTCCACGGAGGCCCAGTCCAGGTCTTCAAGTTCATCCTCCTCAAGAGAGGGCAGGTCGACCTGCAATTTGTCCTTGACCCATGTGCTCATCACAAGGTTTAACCTTGGAGCCACATCACCGGACAAGTGAGCGATCGTTATCCTGCCTTCCCGTTGCAGGTCCAACGCTATCTGGATTGGCCAAAGGAAAACCGGAGCCAACATCTTTTGGTCTTCCTCATCGAGGTTCCCGTGAACGTGGAGCAAAGGGTATCCGAGCCACAAGGCGTGGAGCCCGGTCTCGCGTTTGGCCAACTCCCCGTCTCGACGCATCCGCCGGTCGAGCAAGTCGTAGAGGCTCAGCAGCGGCCTCTCCTCCTCCGTTGCTTCATCTAATAAGCCAAGGAGCCTTTGGCCGGCTTCGTCTCTCAGGCGAAGAGTGAAAGCCACGGCGCTGCGTTTCCCGATGACACCTTCGAGGACTTGCGTCGATAGGCCCTTGCGGACGAAGTCAAGTCCGGCACAATCAAGGAGCCGACCTCTCCGAGTGACATTGACCCGCAGCATGGGGCTGCGGCTCCAGCCGGCATTCAAACGGCGAATGAAGTGGTCTATGATTCGGGCGTGTTCGGTCATGCTCGCCCCCTGGGGACGCCCGACAGTGTATCCATTCCCGCCCCGGAATCAACCTTTTCAATGCGCAGTGCGGATTGCGGCCCGCCTTCGCCAAGGCTACGGCGGGTAAAATTGCAGATTGCCCTTCTAGAGCCTCAGGGCCCTGAGCATGGTCGAAGGGCGGATTGAACCCGTCTTCGTTCGCTTGTGCGAACTTCGCCGTGGCAGGCGGCGAAAGGCAACGGCGTGAGGGGGGCGGGGGCATGCTTGCAAGACGCGATCATTTCGGCGCCGAGGGGTCTAATGGATTGGCGGCGCCGGTTTCCCGATCGGCAAGTCCGCGTACACGATGTCCGAGCCGAATACACTTTTCGCGGCCGCCACGACTTTCCCCTCGCGCGAAATGATGACGCTAAACCCGTATCCCCGCCATCCCTGAGGCCCATCCACGCTCCAGTTTGCCGCGATCAGGTGGTGCTTGAGCTGCTTCACCCGCGCCGGCAATTTGTGATAGAACCATTCCGCGGGATATTCGGCGTCCGCCCAGGCGGTCGGATACAGCAGCGTCCACAAGTTCTTGCTTTGGTACTGCGGCACAACCGTGTAGATGTCGAAGCAGATCGCGAGGCCGACGCGGCCATACTCTGTGTCGAAGGTCTGGAGTCCCCGATTTCCGTCCGTCGCCCATGATTTTTCCGCGTAGGGCCACGGTTTCAGTTTGCGGTAGTGCGCCACCACTTCGCCCTGCGGGCTGGCGAGGCAAACCGTGTTGAAGTAGCGCGGCTTGTCCGGCCCGTCGGTGAAGTCCACTTCGACCAAGGGAATCGTGAGGTAGATTTTCAGGTCTTTGGCCAGTTGGCAAAAGTGGCGGGTGGACGGTCCCGGCACTGGTTCGGCGACTGGCGCGGGGTCCCGGCCGACATAGGCTTTCTCGATCGGCCGGCCTGCCACGAGCCAGTTCGTCTTTGCGTCTTGCGATAGATAACCGGTGATCGATGCCTCGGGGAGGACAACGATCTTCGCCCCGTTCTCGGCGGCTTGCTTGACCAGTTCGGTCAACTTCCGGGTGTTGGCGGCCACATCGCCAAACTCGCTAGAGCACTGCACTGCCGCCACTTTGACCGTCGGCGGTATGGCTTGCCGGGATAGATGTTGACAGCCGGCGAGCAGCGCGCCCGCGAAAAAGAGGCCCACGAGGACGGTGGGATGCAGGAAGAGATGACAGGATCGTCGCTGACCCCAAGTCGATGGAGCCAATACGAAATGGTTTGAGCGCGCCCGCCGGGGAATCGCCCGTTTGTTTGCCGCGCACTCTCCGCGAAAAATCATGGCGGCATGTTAACCTTCCCAATCGGCGTGTCAAACGGAATACCCGGGCGGGCGCGGGTAGGTTTCCTGCGGCTGCCCGCCCGAGCCCCTATCGAAAGCCGCACCCGAAACTGCGGGAATCCGTGTGGCAGCGGGGGCCCGCTACCTTCCTATTCCGAACGAGTTTCAAACGCTGGCGAACCGGTTCGGCATAAGAGTCGTCGAGAAATTCTGGTTAACAACTTATCACAGGACGCTGCCCGCCACAATCGGCCCTGCTCCCGCATGTGCCCCCGCACTCCTGCCAGATGACCTCCTTCTTGACCAGGACGGTGACGGACCCTGTGCGATTCCCTCCCTTCGGGTTGCGGTGTTTACTGCTGTGCCGCGCGTTTTCCGGCCGGCGCCGTGTGCTTCAACACAAACTCCACGATCGGCGTCGGGTCTGGGAGGCTGTGCGGTCGATGACCGGCCCCGGGTTTCTTGATGACTTGGATTTCGCCGCCGAGTTCTTTGTAACGCTTCTCGACGAGAAGCGTGTTCTCCTCAATCGGCACAATATGGTCCTCCCTGTCGCCGATGACGGCCAGGATCGGAATCTTCGCCTTGGCCAGCGGCGCGAGGTTATCCACGGGATTGAGTTTGTAGGCCAGCGCTTGCTCCTCGGTCATCCGATAAGCATTCAGCAGGGCCTGCCAATCTCTGCCCGAACGTCTGGACCTGCCCCTGCCACCGGGCCAGCTCTTGAAATCGCAGACCGGCGCATCCGCGTAGATGCACGCAACCTGGTCCGGGTGGCGGGCCGCCCAGTTGAAGGCGTACAAGCCGCCGCGACTGAAGCCCTCCAGCACCGGCTTGGCGCTGAGCCCGTAGGTTTTGCAGACGTGCGCGTAGTATTTGTCCATCGCATCGAGCGCGACCGGCGCGCCAAAGAGGCCCCCCACGTCGACATAGGCCACATGAAGACCCTTGCCGAGCAGGGCGACATCGGCCTGCGGATCGACCCCGAAAAATTCCGTGCGCCATATCCACGGTTTGCCCGGCGCCGGCGTCTTGGGCACCACCAGCAGCGCCGACCGGCCATCGACGGTGAATTGGAGCATTTCATAACCGTTCCACTCCGGTTTCTTGGCTTCTTCGGCAGCGGCGAGAACGGTCGTGGCGGCGATCAACGCGGAAAGAGCAATCATCAACAGATATTTCTTCATTTTTGTGGCTCCAAACTTGACTTCGGCCGATGGGCTTCCAGCCTGTGGAACTTCGATGTACCGGCGTTGACGCCCGGGTGTCCTGGTCCACCGATTTTCGTGCCCTTCGCCTAAAGGCATAACCTGTTTCTCCACCGTCACTTCACTTATGATAGCCTCTGAGACGTCTGGTCGCAACTTCTTTCGGAGGCTGATTTGCCCGAGAACCACGGTTGTCCCAACCTGTTTCTACCCAATCACTGGAGCCGCCACGTCAAGTCAGCCCTGCTCCACGTCATCTCCCTGGCGAGGCCCGCCTGTGTCCACACCTGGGGATGGGCCGCCGGAAGCCTTGGCCCGCGCATCAGCCAGTAAAGAGATAAAGGCCAAGCGTCGACGCTCTCATCACCTCGCCGCGATCGGCCTTCGCGCCGGAATCCGTCATCTGGTTGTCGCAGATAACACCCGCTGACACCCGTCACTCGCCCTGCAGACCCAGGACGGAGTTTTCGGGACGCACAACTGGTGGAACGGTGGCGACGGGAGCATAATCAAGTCCGTCCGCAATGCGCCCTCGGGTACCGGCCTCCGGCGCCGGAGGCGCGAGAGCCCTTGCCATCCGGGCTCCGCTGCGCTCCGCCCTCCGGCAAGGGCTCTGTTGGCATCAACTAGCACATTATGATTGCTACCGCTTGTTGGTGCAGATCACATCAACAATAGTACAATCGGCTTCATCGTTCCCTTCCTGACTTCTGCTTTTTCATTTTCGCAACAGCACCATCGCGCAGCCGCGCTTGAGCGGGACATGCAGGGTTATGCCGTCGTCTTTGCGTGTCGCCTTCACCGCGGCCGCTTTGTCTTCGCCGGGGTGGAGCGCCTCGCAACGAAGCCGATCGAGACCGGGAAGATTGCGAAGGCAGACAGTGGCGGATTCGGACTGGCCTGCGAACGTAACCGGCAAGGCGTAACCGCCGGGGACCTGGAAAAGATTGACCTTCACGCCGGGCGTGGCGGATTCGACGCAGTGCGGCTCAAGCACCCACTTCTTGCCGCGCATCGCGTCCAGCAACGGGCCGTAATCGAGATATTGCTGGTCTACCCAGGCGCTGGGCCGCAGCGAGTGATCGTTGCCCGGGAACGGGGCCATGGGATAGACCCCCAGATGCAGATGGCGTTGGAAGAAAGCATCGGGGTCGGGCTTCAAGGCGGCTTCGTTATCGGTCCAGCCGAGGGCCGGCTTGCGCAGTGTCAGCAGCGCCGTCAGGTTGAGCGGGGCGCCAGCGTAAGTGAATTCGTCGAAGATGCCGTCCGTGTGGCGGAGGAGGTCGAGGCGCTTGTAGTGATTGTTGACGAACACCACTTTGCCGGCCTGGTGCATGAGCGGTCCGAGACGGGCCATAAGGTCGTTCCAGGAGGCCATCAGTGAGCGGGCGGGCCGGCCCTCGAACCAGCTTTCGCCGTCGTCGGCGCGGTCGTTATAGAGCCGCAGCCAGTCCAGGCGATCGATGCAGATGCCGGAGGACGGCGGCAATTTGTCAATGTGCTGCCGCGCCTGGTCCAGCAGGAAGTCGCGGTAAGCGGGATCGCCGCAATCCATGACGATGCCGTCCTCCCACGTGAAGTAACAGCCGCCGGGACGCGAGCGGGGATAGATGTTGCGGGCCAGAACCTCGGGGGACACGCGTTCCGGGATTCGCAAGATCGCCGACGGCAACTTCACCCCGAGGAAATCGTGGCAGTCTTTCCAGAGATCCTCGTCGCGCTCCGCCTGGCGCGCCGGCAGCGGCCAGGTCACATGCGCACCGAACTCGTCCACGTTAAAATAGTTCAACACATAAAAGCCCAACTGTCGCATTTTGGCGGCGTAATCTCTCATGGCCGGCAGCGATGTCTTCTGGCCGCCGTAACCGGTCCAGACTTCCGTTTCGGCCACGGGCGGAAGGAACATGCCCATATAAGGAAAATCGAAACTGGCGCGCCAGTTCACCCGAAAAGCCATTTTCTTCATTTTCTCCACGTCGAAATCGAGGTCCTGGCAGGAATAGGCGGCGGTGCCCGCCATGTCATGGGCCTGGGGATTGACCGGCTCGAAGAACTGCGGGTATCGGGCGGTCATCCAGCGCAAGGAGCCGCGCCAGCCGGCCTCATGAGCGACGAGGTCCATGGCGAACTTGACCGGCCGCCGGGCATCAATCCGGTGACAGGCGCGGGTGAAGGTGAACCGGCCGGACGACGTCGTGCGCAGGGTCAGCTCGCGCGACGTGTCCTCCGGCGACAAGACGAGGCTCAGGCCCGTATCGGTTTCCGGTTCCAGCATCGAGACCAGCGGCAGGCAAATGAGGTTGCCGTCGAACGGACACCACGAGAGGCGCGGATTATCGGAGCGAAAGGTTGGCGCGCCGTAATCAAAGGCGGCGTCTTTCAGGGGCATAGCCCTAAGCGGGTCGCTCCAGCCGCCGCTTCTGAACCACGGGCGGTTCACCTGTTCGGGGTCGGACCAGGCGGTCCAGAATCGGGTTTGCGGGGTCGACGGAAAGGTCAGTTGCGTGAGGATTTCCGTGCTCCACGGGGCGCCTTCGCCGCGGATTTCGAGTTCCCAGCGCACGCTGTTCGGCGCGGACACAAAACGCTCGAGGAGAACGCAGGCGTTGGTGGTCGCGGGATGCACCAGACGGGTTTGGAAGGTCACACTGCCGTTCTCCAGCCTGCGCAGGACTGTCCCGCCGTCACGGCGACACCCGGCCAAGATGGTTTCCGCCGTCAGTGCCTGCGGCAACCGCTTGTTCCCCAACGATGCCCCAATAATGCGCCCTTCAGCCGAGAGCCTGACCGTGAGGTTGCCTGTGACGATCTCTGCCGCAACGGCATGCTGCACCACGCCGTCCTCCTTCGGTTCTTCCGCCATCGCCGACAGGGGGGCTAGTGAAAGAACCAGGATTGCGACAAGTAACGCCGGCTTGTTCGGCATTGTCATGCCTCTGCAAGCAACCTTGTATGTCTTCAACGTAAGTGGCACAATGAAGCCCTCGGCGCAAGTGAGGGTTTTTCAGTCCGGTCAGGTTGCTCCAGTCCAGCCATTCCCTGGTTCAGACGCCGGCGATGCGCCAGCGTCTTTTCTTTGAGTTTCTGCCGACGGTTCAAGATGCGTTCGCTTCGGCCGTAGTATAAATCATCCGGCGTCACGTTGCCAAGGGCCTCGTGGTACCGCGCGGTGTTGTACTAGGCGACGAAGCGGGCGATCTCGGCAAACCGCCGGGCGTTCTTGGCCGCTTGGCCATGACGGCAGTTGTTGAAGAACACGAAGACGCAATCCGCCCCCTCGGCCAGCGGGTTCCACACTCCCCAGATACCCGTCAACTCCGCGTCGCTGTAATCGTAGTCGTACCGCTGGACGGCCCCGGCGTACCACAGGGCGGCATTGCGGGAATGCAGCCGCAAATAGCCGATGCGGCTGGTCACGATCGCTTCGGTACGAAACAGGTCCCCCAGCGGCGGCACGTCGGGCACCACCAGCGTCAGGCCGCGCTCGCGCAGCCCCTCGTAGGTGGCCGGGGGGGGTCCCAGGACCCGTGGCGGAACTCCACGGCCAGCGGCACGGCCTTGAAATCCTCCACCGTATCCCGAAGCACCTGGCGGTTGGCCACCGTCCGATGGAAGTTCTGCGGGAACTGCATCAAGACCCCGGCCAGTCGGCTGCCGGCGCGCAGCGGCTCCAGGTTCGCCAGGAACTCCGCTGCCGCCGTGCGGTCGTGCTCGTGCGTCGTCCGCTGGTTGGCCTTGACCCAGAACAGAAAGTCCGGCGGACTGGCCTGGGCCAACCGTTCCAGCGTCCTGGCTGCAGGCATCCGGTAGAAGGTGTAGTTGAGTTCGACCGTGCGGAACTGCCGCACGTACTGGGCAAACATCTCCTGCCGCCGCGTGCCGGGCGGATAGAACGGCCCCACCCAGTCGGGGAACGAGTATCCGCTCGTGCCGATGCGGAATATCGATGCGGGGTCCATACCCCCTGATGATAACATCTAGCCGGCCCAGCCGATCGGCAATTCATCCCATTGAGTGATTGCGCAGACCAAACGAATAAGGCCGCGGAGAAGGTGCAGGCTCCTGCACAGCCATTCATTGCCTTCGACCCGACCTGCCCGCCTTCGTCCCGGCGCGCCGGGACGAAGGCGGGGCCACCCGGCGGACCTGTCCGCCGTAGTCCCACCGGACGAAGGCGGATGATCAGCCAGCCCGCCGAGCCCCCATTGGCGCTCCCTTCCGGGACACGGCCCGGAATCTCCAGTAAATGGTTTTTTCTCTTGACTTTCCCCAATCCTGTGCTATAATTTACTCGGTCTCTAGGCAATTGGTAGTGTGTCCGTGCAACGGACTTAAGAACCGGGGGAGTTAGTCTCCCGGCTCTTTTTCTTTGCGCCGTGAGAGAAACGCCGTCGTACCATCTTCTTTAGGGGGCCACTTATGAGATTCTGGGCGTCACTTCTCGCGTGGGCCGTTCTCCTGGGATTCATTCCTTGTGCGGCTCTGGCCGGGCCTGAGCCCATGCCCGTGCCCATCACGTTAGACTACACCGCAGAAGCGACGGCCTCTGATACAATCGTTTGGGGCGACGCGAACGTGGGGTTGAACGGGTTGTACGGAGAATCGTCCTACTACGTTAGCAACGGATTGCAGTCGAATGCTGAAGCATGGGCGATGGGTTACGCCAGCGCATTCTATGATGTCGACATGTGCGGCATCATTAGTACGCACCAGGTCAATTTCTGGGCGCGCTACACCGTGGCGGGCCTGACATCCGACGAGGGTGTGCGGATTTCGTCGTCGCTTTTGGGCGGCTATGAACCTAATCCCTATGAGTTTCCGTTCGGCGGAGAACCCACAACCGGGGACACACGCGGCGAGTCTAACCTAGACGGCACTCTGACCATAGGCACATCGGGCGGTTTCGCTCCGGGCACGGGAGGCCTGCTGTTGACGGTGACGGCTCCCGGGCCACCGGCAACCCCGGGTAACAACCTGTGGTGGAACAGGTCGATACGCATCTGGTCCACGGACCCGATGAATCCACTGGACACGATGGTGGACACGGAGTCGGCAGCACTGGCGGTCCTGGCCGGGCAAACACTCAATATTGACCTGGATAATGATATTCAAATGTGCGGGATCAACTTCATGCATTACTATTCCAACCAGATTACCTTTGTCGTGTCGCCGGAGCCTGCCACGCTCTCGCTGCTGACCGTTGGCTGCGCGGCGCTCCTGCGGCGGAGGCGCCAGTGTGGGCGAAGATGATTCATAGGTGTGGGCCGGTGGCATGCATGGAATGCAAAAGGAGCGACCAATGAGGCCGGGATACTTGCTTGGGATGGTCGTAATAGTAGGGCTGTGCGCGGGCTCGGCCTGGGCCGCGGACACGGACGGCGATGGGGTCCCTGATGCCTCCGACAACGCCCCGTATGTCTGGAATCCAGGCCAGGAGGACTGGGATAGCGACGGGGTGGGGGATGTGGCTGACAACGCCCCGAATGTATGGAATCCAGAACAGAGGGACTATGATAGTGACGGGGTGGGGGATGTGGCTGACAACGCGCCGTTGTGTTCTAACCCAACCCAGGAGGATTCAGACGCTGACTACATTGGCGACGTCTATGATCCGTATCCCTTCGACGGCAACCTGCCGGTGATATCTGTGATAGCGAAACTCGGGGGACCGTACACCGTGACGCCAGGCAACCCCATCATCCTCGATGTTTCTGGGTCCGACAGCGACTTTGACGACTACCTGGGTTTCTGGCTGGACCTTGACGGCGACGGCGACTACCGGGACGCCGACAAGGTCTATTACGGTGTCGACCTTGACTCCATCACGGTTCCCTGGGACAAGGTTCAGGCTTTCGGTCTGGATTCGGGGACGCACAATATATGGCTTAAGGTCGGAGCCTACAACGGTACGGCTACCGATATGGCGACCGTTACTCCCGAGCCTGCCACGCTCGCTCTGCTGGCACTTGGCGGTCTGGGCGTACTAATCGACCGCAGGCGGAAGTAGTCGGCCCTCAAACCTCAACTCGGCTAGGCGTATTCCTTGTCGATCCGCACCTGGCCGCAGTCGAGGCACCGGCAGCGGCGGCGGATGATGGCGGTGTAGGGGGTGCCGTCGGCTCTGGGGCCTGTGCAGTTCTGGACCAGTTTCCCCCAGTATTCGCTCCTCCGAGAACTGCCGCACTTCGGGCAGTGCGACCGCTTCACATCCAACACGTGGTTATCTCTTAAATGGCCTTGACGATCGGCAATTCGTCCCACCGCGTGGTGTACCGGGGCGAGGCGTGCTCGCGCCGCATGTGCCAGGGGCGATCAAAGCCCGCGGCGGCGTAGCGGAGCGTGTCGGGACCCAGCCGACGGTTGACATCATCCAGGACAGCCATCAACCGTTCGGACCGGCTGCGGTCGTACCGGGCAAACAGGGTCTCTGTCAGGCCCGCCCGCGGCTGGAGCCCTTCCAGCATCACGCCGGCCTTCTGATACGCCAGGCCCTCCCGAAAGATCGGCTGCAGGGCCGCCAAGGCCGCGTGAATCAGGCGGGCGGTGTCGTCCGTCGGCGGGTCGAGCGGGAAGGTGGCCAGGTTGGCGTAGGGCGATGCGCGGAACCGTGACGTGGCCACAAAGACGCTCATCGCCCCGGCCACACGCCGATGCTGGCGGAGTTTCTCGGCGGCGCGCGTGGCGTGAGTGGCCACAGCCTCCTCCAACTCCTCCCGCCGCTCAACAGGCCGCCCGAATGAGCGGGACCGGATGATGCTCTTGGCCGGGGACGGTGACTCCTCCAGCGCCAGGCACGGCAGGCCCCGCAGTTCCATGGCCGTCCGTTCGCCGACGACGCCCAGCAGGCGGCGGACGTGGTTCGGGCCGGCCTCGCGCAGGTCCAAGGCCGTCGCGATGCCGGCGCGTTTGAGACGTGTGGCCAGCCGCGCTCCGATGCCCCAGATATCCTGCACGTCCAGGCGGGCCAGCACGGCGGCCTGATCGCGCGGGTCGGCCAGGCTCCAGACGCCCCCGGCCGCCGGGGCGTGCTTGGCCAGACGGTTGGCCACCTTGGCCAGCGTCTTCGTGGGGCCGATGCCGATGGAGACCGGGATGCCCGTCCACCGCAGGACCGTGCGGCGGATCGTGCGGCCGCACTCCGCCAGGCGGTCGGCTGGCACGCCGCCGAGGTCCAGGAATGCCTCGTCGATGGAATAGACCTCCAGATGCGGCGTGAAGCGGCCCAGCACGGCCATGATGCGGGCCGAGAGGTCGCCGTAGAGCGTGTAGTTGGAGGAGCGGACGACGATGCCATGGCGGGCCACCAAGTCGCGGATCTGAAAGAAGGGTGTGCCCATGGCGATGCCCAGGGCCTTGGCCTCCGGCGACCGGGCCACGACGCAGCCGTCGTTGTTCGAGAGGACGACGACGGGCCGGCCCCGGAGGCGCGGGTCGAAGACCCGTTCGCACGAGGCGTAGAAACTGTTGCAGTCCACCAGGGCCAGCATGGGCTAGAGTCCGTGGATGACGTGCCGGCAGACACCCCAGACGTGGAGGTCCATCTCCTCGGTGATGGCCAGGGGCGGATGGGCGTTGCCATCGGAGACAAGGGACAGACGGCCCTGGCGCCGGCGGAGGCGTTTGACGGTCAGTTCGCCGTGAACGACCGCGATGACAATGTGGCCGTCGCGGGGTTCGATGGCCCGGTCCACGATCAGGAGGTCGCCATCGTGAATGCCCGCCCCCACCATCGAGTCGCCGCTCGCGCGGACGTAGAAGGTGGCGGCGGGGTGCTCGATGAGGTGCTCGTGGAGGTCGAGGTGACAGTCGATGTAGTCGTCGGCGGGTGACGGGAACCCCGCCGCAGCGCCGGAGGCAAACAGGGGGATCCGCCGCCCGAGAGGGGTTTGGGCGACCCGACCGAGGATTTCCACCTGATTCTGGGCCATACGGACAGTATAACCGCAACCCTAACAAATGCCAAACAAAAAAAAGGGGACCGAAGGACGCCGACCGGACCGAAAAAACCTCGCTTGCGCCGAGGGCTTCATTGTGGCACTTACGCTGAAGACATACACAACAGGGCTGCTTTCTTCGTGGGCTTTTTCCTGCCTCGTGGGCGTGCGTGGGTGAATCCTTGTCCATTTCTCCATACTAGAAGGGCGGCTTGTCTGTGCGGGGGACGGCGGCGGGTTCCTTGCTCGCACTGCGGCCCTGGGCCGCGCCGCCGGGTCGCGCACCAGCGGCGCTAACAGCCACCATCAGTTCTTGCGCGGGAACGAGATGCCGGTAAGCGAAGGCCTGCATCATGTCTTCTGCCGGGACGGCCGGCCGGAGGACCTCCTGTCCCTGGATCATCGCGCGCCCTTCCAGACCCAGGCGGAGGATCCCCTTGGGGGGCGTCGGCCGGACCGTCAGCGCGAGTTGCACCTTGTCCTCGCCGGCGGGCACCTTGCCGCCGCTCAATGCGAATCCCGCCGGCGCGTCCTTAAGCGCCAGGACGATCTCGCCGGTAAAACCGTCCCGGCGGAGGGCATACACGGTAAGCGGCGTGCTCGTGCTTCCGCGGACACGGATGCTGGCCGGCACGACCCGCAGTTCAAAATCCGGCCGCGGGGGGCGGACACACAGGCGATAGGCGTATTCCTCGCCGCCTTGGCGCTGCACATCGGCCAAGTGCAGGTAGTAGGTTCCGTCGGCCGGCAGGCGCGCGCAGAGCCGGGAATCCGCGTGGTGCGTGTTCAAGCCCGAGCCTTTGTCCTCGCAATCGTCATTGGACGCCAGTACTTTGCCGGCGGCGTCGGTCAGTTTGAGCACGGAGTCGAGCGGCGAGTTCAGTCGGCGAGCGCAGACTTCCGCGACAATGTCGTCGCCGGCGCGGCCTTCGAAGCGGAACACGTCGCAGTCGCCCGGTCCGTCGATCCGCCCGTTGACGATGCGCGGAAGGGTGATCGGCTGGGCGCCGGCCAACTGGTTGTTGGGCTCGTGTTCCAGACATTCCGGCAGCGTGTCCACCGCAAAGGGCACCGCGTTGGACGCCCATTCGGCGCCGTGCACGGAAAGCGGGTAAACGCCCGGCCCTTTGTCGGCGGCATCCATCGTCAGCCGGGTCACCGGGAGATTCCAGCCCTGCACGTCCACGGTGGTTTGGGCGCCGGCCTGCCCGCCCAAGGGGAAGATGCCCGTGACAAACGGCAGTTCGCCCAGGGCGATGCGGTAGACGAAATCCTCGCGGCCGCGGTAAATGGCGTCCTGGATCTCGATCGCGTATTCGCCGTCCTCGGGGATCCGGTAGCAGAGAACCGGATCGGGATTGAAACGGAAGTCATCACTATACGCCAATTCGTTTCCCTTGGCATCGTACAGCGCCAGCGTGGCCTGGAACCAGCCGGGGACGGCGTCGGGCAGGTACGGGACCAATTCCCGCGCGCTGACGGCAACGACCAATCGCTGGCCCTTGAGCGCCTGGAACCGGTACCGGTCCACGCCGCCGGCCAGGATCTGTCCGTTCACGACGGCCGGCAGCGTGACGGCCATCTCGGCCTTCGGCACACTCTTGGTCGGCATGGCGGTGGTGCCCGCCGGCTTCTCGGAGAATTCCGGCAGTTGTCCGACGCAGAAAACGAGCGGATTGGTCAACCCGGCCGGCGTTTCCAGCCGCACCTCGCGACGGCCGGGCTCCGCGTCCGCCGCCAAGACGACCTGAACCGTGACAGTCTCGGCAATGGCGGGGCTGCTGGGATTGCGTATGAACGTGGCGAGTTTCTTTTTGATTTCGGCGACCATGGCCTCGTCGTCGGCCGTCCATGTGGGCTTAGCGGCGGTCGCCGCCGGGGTGGGCGCGGCAGACTCCGTGGGAGCGGGCTCGGCGGCAGCCGGCGCCACAGCCGGGGAGGCGCCAGCCTTGGCGGGTGCCTTTGGACGCACCGGCATCGGCAACCCCAGGGCCGCCGACTTCTTGTCCAGCAACTCCTTGAGCCGGTCTCTCAACAATGTGGCCTCTTTCGGGGTAATCGATTTGACGTTCTCGACGACGGAGGCCTTCACGCCATTACCGGACACATGCACATCATTCACACCTTCCAGGTATTGCCCGCCGACCGTAACCAGGAACGTGTCGCCCCGCCGGCCCCCGGCGGGGTAGACATACCCGATGTGGGGATTTCGCTGGAACTGCGGCGCCTTCTGGACCGGCGGCGCCTTCTGAGTCGGCTGCACCTGCTGCGCCCGGACGGCCGGCACGATCGCCAGAAACGCCGCCAGCCCCAGAATCGGACGCCACCGGAATGGGCTCACAAAGCCTCCCTCGTTTACATGATTTCCTTCAGGCGTCCGCCCTTGGGCACGCCCTCCGCGGCGGCGGGCGTCACGCGGACATCCAGGCCCTGGGGATGAGGCAACTTGGCATCGGTATCGATGCCGAGCAGTTCGTACATGCTCTCGATGAGGTCGCACGGATAGACGGGCCTCTCTTTCACCTCTTCGCCCTTGGCATCCGAGGCCCCGACGACGCGGCCGCCCTTGAATCCGCCGCCGGCGACGACGGCGGAGAAGACCTTGCCGTAATGGCCGCGCCCGCCGCCCCAGGGCGCTTCCCACTGGACCTTGGGCGTTCGTCCGAATTCGCCGCTCCACCACACGATGGTGCTCTCCAGCAGGCCGCGCTCCGACAAGTCCTCCAGCAGGGTCGCCATGCCTTTATCCAGTTCCGGGAGTTTCTGGCGCATAGCCTGAAAGTGCTGCTTGTGCGTGTCCCAACCTTTGTAGTTGATGGTGACGTAGGGGACGCCGCGTTCGACCAGACGCCGCGCCGCCAGGCAGGCCTGCCCGAACGTGTTGAGGCCGTAGCGCTCCCTCAACTCAACCGTCTCCTGGGCCAGATCGAACACCTTGCCCGCATCGCCCAGAATCAGATCGTACGCCTGTTCTTCCGCCTGCCGGGAGGCGGCCAACTGCGGATCGCCGGCCAGGGCGTGCTCCAGCGTGTTCAGTTTGTGGAGCAATTCGCGCCGGTCCCGCTGCCGCTGGTCGGAGATGCCTTGGGCGACGACGCCTTCCACGACGAACGGCGTCTTCGCCGGGTCGCCGCCCGTGGCAAAGGGTTTGTAGCGCGACCCCAGAAACCCTGCTTCGGAAAAGCGGCCCTGCGGCTCGGTCAACACGATGTAGGGCGGAATCAGTCCGCGGTATCCGGCGTTGGTGCCCTTGAACAGCGAGACCACGGCGCCGACGCTCGGATAGACGTCCCGGCCGCCGGGCGTTCGTCCGGTTTGAACTATGTAAGACGCCGTTTCATGGGCGTTCACGCCGTGGGTCATGCTGCGGATGATGGAATACTTGTCGGCCTGCTTCGCCAGCAACGGGAGCAGTTCGCCGATTTGGATTCCGTCCACGTTGGTGGGAATCGGGTGGTTCAGCGGACCGCAATAATCGTAGCCCGCGTCCGGTTTCGGATCGAAGGTGTCGAGGTGCGGCGGGCCGCCCCACATCCAGATCTGGATGACGGCCTTGGCCTTGGCCGGCGGCGTCAGGGGCGCGGCCCGGGCGGAAGAACTCCGTCGGCCGGCCAGCACGAGCCCGGCCGCGCCGAAGAAGCCGAGACGCATCGCCTCGCGCCGGGAGATCGGTTTGCCGCCCATGCCGCAGAGGCCGTCCGGATTGCGCTGTGCGTCCATGTTTTCGCCCCACCGTGTGTTTTCAGTGCCGGTAAAGAAACTCGGCGCTGTTGATCAAAGCCCAGGCGAGATCCAACAAGGCCTCACGCCCTTTCGCCGGGCCGGACGGGTGATACCCTTCCACGACCTTCAACTCCTCTTCCGTCGGGAACCGCGAGAGAATCGTCAGGTAAACCTCGGTTACGACCTCTCGCGAACCTTTCCCGGATTGCAGAAGGGACCGAATCCAGGGGCCCTGCTCCAACTTGCGCTGCACGTGGCTCGAATTCAGGAGGTGCAGCCGCTGGTCGGCCGTGGGGCGGTTAGTGCGCTCCGATTCCAGGCCCGTGTCGCGCGGCGGGCGCCCGAACATCTCGAGGAAGGAACTCGTGATGCTTCCGTCCGGAAGCGCAATGGCTCGCTGGCCCACCGGGATGAAGGTGAAAGGCTCCGGAATGGCGCTGGAGTACGCCTCCGTCGTGCCGGTGATCTGGCACAGGGCGTCGATCAGCACCTCGGCGTCCAGGCGGCGCAGGGGATAATGCGCGCAAAGAGCCTCGCCCCTGGGATCCGGAGTATTTGAAATGCAGGACAGTTGATACGTTTGCGCGTTCAAAATCAGGCGGTAGATGTGCTTCAGGTCGCAGCGGTTCGCGATCAATTCCCGTTCCAGGTAAGCCAGCAATTGGGGATGGCTGGGCGGATTGTCCGGACGGATGTCATCCGGCTCCTGAATGATGGCGCGCCCCAGCAGCCAGGACCAGATGCGGTTCACAATGTTGCGTGCGAACCAGGGATTTCCCGGCTTCGTCAGCCAATCGGCAAAGAGTTCCCGCGGGTCCTGGTCCGGCGCCAGCCGGGCCGGCGTCCCGTCCGGGAAACACGGCGCCGGAGACGCCGCGCCGCCCGTCTTGCCGGAGTCGAAGAAAACGATCTCCTCTTTCCACTCCGCCGTCGCCTTGTAGCCGACCTGCGAGAATAAAACCGCCATGCCCGACAATTGCTCTTTCGGCCAGTTCTCGGCGCGCGTTCCCATGAACGTCAAGGCCACCGCCTGGGCAAGGGCCTGCGGTTCCTTGCTTTGCACGGCGCGGTAGAAGTTGGCCTGGGGCACACGAAAATTGCTTCCGCTCGCCGTAAGCATCTCGCGGACGAACCTGTCGTAAGGCTTGTTTTCCTTGATGCCGGTCCGAATCCAGCGGTGATACGCCTGCGCCGCGTTGGGCCACAGATTGACGGGGAACTCCGCTTTCACCCGCAGCAGGTCACACCACTTCATCGCCCAGTAATCCGCAAACTCCTCGCGGTCCAACAGGCGCTCGATCAAGGCGCGGCGTTTGTCCGGGGCACGGTCCAGCAGGAAGTCTTTCGCCTCTTGTGCGGTGGGCAGCGTGCCGAGAACATCCAGATAAACGCGCCGGACAAACGCCGCGTCCGAGCAGAGATTGGCCGGCCGAATGTCCAACTCCTTCAACCGGCCGAAAACCAGTTTGTCGATCTCGCTTTCCGGCGCCAGGACCTCGGGGCCTTCAAAAGGACTCGCCGCCGCGCTCGGCGCCGCGGTTTCGGCCACAGCGCCCTGGGCCACGAGGAGAACGAACACAAAAATCACGGACGCCTTCATCATGTCTTTGGGGCCCGCCGTCGCCTCGGAACGCGCGAGCGAAAGTCCCCCTCTCTGAAACGAACCCCTGCGGAACTCAAAGGCTACGGTGAAATCCGGATCTCCATCCGTCCGCGGACCGGTTCGGCGGCCTGCTTCCGACGCCGCCAGGCCGTTGCCGGGATCGCTCCCCCTGCCGCCACGCTCATCGAGTTCTCGCGCATCGGGCCGCCGCCGCGGAAACCTCTCCCCCCACCGGAGTTCAAACGGCGGCCGGCGCCGGTTATTGCCTCGGGTTCCGGCTTCCTGGCCGCGGGCTTACCTCCATCGTGCTTAGCATCATTCCGTGCCGGTGCTGTATTCCGTCAACAGCAGATCCTCATCCTGAATAAGGCCGATACCCGGCGCATAGGTCTTGTAACAGGTCTCGCCGGGATCCAACCCGGAGGTTTCCTCCGTTCTCAAGCAGTTCTTGAACGTTCCCGCCGGGGTCTTCAGGGTCGTGTCGGCGCTCAGGATTTCGGCCCTGTCCATGGCGGTCGGCGCGATTTCCTGGTAATACCTCGCGCCAAGGAGAATCGTCCCGGGGATCATGATGCCTGCCTGGGAATCCTTGCCGTCGGCTCTCCAGGCCCCCGAATGGCGGACGATCTTTCCCTCGCTGTAAACGTCCACGTCCTCGCCGAAGTAGAAGACGTTGCCCGTGTTCTTGCAGATGGCGAAGAAGTTTCTGGAGACCTCCTTCAACTCGCCATTCTCAAATTCCCGCTCTTCCACCACCCGCGTTTCAGTCTTTCCGATCATCACGGTGTCGTTCAGGACCGTGATGACCACTTTTTCCTCGTCGCTCTCCAGGACGAGGCGATGCCCGGGCTTCAGGATGAAGAACCGGTTCGCTCCGACCGAGGAGAAGTCGCAATGCTCTATGGCGAAATCCCTGGTCCACTCCTTGTCCTTCTTCGGTGCGACACTTGCCGCGGGCGCTCTCTCCTTGGTCTCGATGACCTTGCCCTCGCTTGAGATCTCCACTTCGTATTCTTTCCCGGCGGAGCGGATCTCCACGTCAAACTGGCCGACGTCCTTGCCCTCGACCTCCTTCTCGATGAGCAGGATTTCCCCGGCCGGGAAGGCTTCCTCGATGGCCTTTCTTATCCGAGGCGGCAGATCGGAGGGCGAAACGGAAACCTTCTTTTCCTGTGCCGCAGCCGGAGAGAAAGAGCCAATGACCACCAGCACCGTCAACAAGGCGACAGCAACCGAAATGCCGCGCGACCAACCGGACATCGCGTTCATGATCGCTCTCCTTCCTTGCCGAGGCCATCAGCGGCTCCGGCCCTGCCCGAGTCGGCCTCGCCAGCCTGCCCGGAACATTTTCTCCGACATTTCCCAGATGACTTCCTGCTGACGACCACCGTCAGTGATGTTTACGATTCTACCGGGCTTGGGCGTTTCGACCAGCGAATTCCAGGTGTCCCAAGCCCTTGCGGAGCCCTCCGAACAGCGTCCAAGCCCGCGTCCGTGGGCTCGCGAAGGCGCGTTGTTCCGGTCGAGGACTGAACGCCTCCGCTGTCCCCTTGCGTTTCGTGTGATTTCGGTGGCGACGCTGGCTGGCCCTGCGGTCGGGGCTGCGCCTCTCCCTCCGGCCCACCCAGCGAATGACCTACCGATTCTCTCATAGGACCTGGTACAAGAATCGGGAAGGGGTCACCGTCACTCCTGGGCTACTCATGCGCCATTAAGGACAGTATACCACGTTCCCTTCTCCTTCGGAGGGCGGCCCAGCGAGACGGGGTCAGGGGACCTACAGATAGGGCTCCTGACCCCAACCGGGCTTAACCTGGTGCCATTGGGGACGCTTCCGCCGTCAGTTGACGGCCCGCTTGAAGTAGTAGGTTTTGGTGAGGTATTCCTGGCGAGGTCTATCTTCCATCAGCACCAGTTCCCAACCTGTTTCCCCCACCGCATCGAGCACGGCTAAGGGGCTATTTTCGTAGTCTTTGTAGGGCCCCTTACCAGGTTCTCTGCCGGTCAGGTTCTTGTAGAACTCCTTCACCATCGTACCAGACGCAAGTTGTTCTCCTCCAGCAAAACTCCATCTTTTCACATTGGGTTCAAAAGAGTCATTCAGGGTGAGCATCCCATACTGCCATGTTGGCCTCTTAGGAACGGCGGCCGTTTGAGCATTGGCAAACCAAACGGCCACCCCAACAGCGACCAGTACCGAAACCACAACCGCGCATCTCTTCATGGCGTTCTCCTTCATTTTGTTGTCGGCATCAACGGCGTGGAATGCCGGAAACCCGAGCGCGCTACCCGGGTTCCGCGATGTCCTGTGATTCCTCCTGCGTCGGCGGGACGCAGAGGGACGCAACCCATTTTTCCCCAGGCCCAAGGAGTGCCGACCCTTTTCCCCTTGCCGCGCCGCGCGGCCTGCGAGGGCAAAGTAACGTGGCGCGACAGGTGCGTCAATATTTTATCGGCGGCGATGGTCGGCGGGGAAATGGCGAGACTCACGCAAAGGCGCAAGAAGTGGGCATGCCGAAAACCTGATGACAAAGAGCACTTCTACGCCTTGCCGACGTCCTCGCACCGCCGCATGAGAAGCCAACCCGAGCGAAAAACAGCCGCTCGGCGCCTCTTTCCGCACTAGCGAGTGGCCATCCACTTCGACGGCCTCATCTGCAAGGGAGCCGTCCGCGACTATGCCGCACCCCGACTGGCGCAAGAAGCGGCGGCTGTGGCGGGCCCTCAGAGAGTAGGTCTCAGCCTCCGCGGCAGGCCGCCGCCCTCGCTCCGCAGCAGGGTATCGGCCCTTGCCCTTCAGGAAGCAATGCGTGATTCCCTCTCGGCATCAGAGCCCAAGTAACAGGTACAAGGGAGCCAAGACCCCTCTGGTTTACCAGGTCCGTTTCCCAGAAGTTCTACACGAGAACCTTTCTTCTCCTTGGCCTCTGATGCCGGCGCGTCACCAGCCCCGAAGAGACACGAGATTCTTCCGCTGTTCATTCCGGCGGCATACTGTTATCATGGTATCCTGGTGTCCGATCTCCGAGGCCGTCGGCTGGTTGCCCGCACGCTGAAGGAGGCCACCCGATGCTCGCAAGAGTGCTTCCCCATGTCATACTCTTCGTGATTGCCGCTTGCATGGCAACTCCGGCCATTGCAGCAGCGCCCGCTGCGCAGGACACCCAGAAGACGGTCAAACAGTACGGGGAGGAGGCGGATCGTGGAGACGCCGGCGCAATGCCCGGCGGGGGATCGGTACGCCAAGAACGTGTTGCCACATTCTGGGATCCGGCCGAGGTGCTGATCAGCAACGATCTGACTCATGTCGCGGTGATCGACCAGCGCGGTCGCAAGCAGCGGGTCGTAGTCGACGGCAAGGAGGGCCCGGAATACGACGAGGCCCGCTTTCTCGAGCACGACGGGCCCACTTTCGGCCCGGGGGGAATGCCCGTGCTGTACGCAGGTGCCAACGAGGGTCGATGGCATCTGGTGACCAATGGCCGGCCCGGGCCTGAGTGCGACACATGGCTCGACCAGACTCCCTGTGGCCCGGACCGGACGGGCATCGCCTATACCGCCGTCGAGATCGCGCGCAAGGCGTTCGTGGCGGTCGATGGCCAGGCGGGGCCGGTTTACGACGACGTGTCCTGCCCCGTGCTCAGCGCCGACCGGAAGCGGATCGCCTACGTTGAGGGCCGTCCGAGCCTGGTTTTCGGGGCCGATCCGGCTGTTGGCCGACGGGGCGTATGCGAACCAGTCGCTGGTGGGACCGGCGCGAAAGTTGGACATCCAGGTGGTTAGCCGGCTCCGCGCCGACGCCCGCCTGAGGGAGACCCGGCCGCGCAAACAGCCCAAGGGCAAGCGAGGCCGCAAGCCCAAGCGCGGCCCGTGGCTGCCGCGGCTCTCGACGCTGGCGCGGCAGCGGTCGGGGTTCAGAACCGAGACGGTCGCCATCTACGGCAAGGCGGTGACACTGCGGCTGCGGGA
>Ga0315294_10001397_pt1 | contig 26219 bp, 24 predicted proteins | sample YL17G13_40_MG_FD_203626 | JGI IMG/M metagenome (GOLD analysis project Ga0315294, IMG submission 203626) | Sediment microbial communities from Yellowstone Lake, YNP, Wyoming, USA - YL17G13_40 | ecosystem: Environmental > Aquatic > Freshwater > Lake > Sediment | place: USA: Wyoming | collected... | reverse complement strand
GATGTTCGTCACGTTCCTTTCCAGAATATGTTTGAAGTGTTTTTGAGCATGGGGATGCTGCTCTATCCTCTGTCGGTATTCTGTCGGCGTGCACTTCGAGTTGGAGGTGAAGCGGCAGATATGTTGATTGGGGCAATATTGCTGTTCCCGGTTGGCTTTGTGTTTCATGCCGACGCGGAGAAGCTGCCGCCGGCTTTGCAGAGCTGGTTGTTCACGCCACATGTAGCGGTATATCTGATTTCTTATGTGATAATGGCCAAGGCGGCAGTACAGGCGTTCGGCCAAATAAATGATAAGGCCGGCAACACAAGTGGAAATCTCATCGATTATGAAACTGGTACATATAGAATGATTTGTTTTGGCTTTCCGTTTCTTACGCTGGGATTGATTCTGGGCAGTTGGTGGGGCAAGCTCGCCTGGGGCGACTACTGGGGGTGGGACCCGAAGGAATTGTGGTCGTTAGTATCGTGGCTGGTGTATGTGGGATACTTCCACTTCAGGTATATGTCTGGCAAAAAGTATGCCCGTATCAACAGCGGCCTGGCAGTTTTGGGGCTCGCGGCGATTGTGATAACGCTGCTGTGGGTAAATCTATCCAGGATTTTCCCCGGCTTGCACAACTATACAAGTTAGAACATTCGTCCCCTCACCAACTATACCAATCCGGTGTTTGTATGAAGGAACTAATACGCATTCTGATTATTTCTCGTGCACTCGTAGTCGTAGGGCGGGGCTTGCCCCGCCAAATGAAATAGGTGGGGTAAACCCCACCCTACAAAACTATCACGCGAGATTTTTTCGTAATGCGTATAATTCTTTAGATTCCTATAATAGAAAAGGCGGGCACCATAAGGTACCCGCCCATTTTATTTTTAAGGAAATGAGTATTTGCCTTAGAATGTATATCCGTAGGTAACAAACGCGCCGTGTGCGGTGTAGTCATCCCAGTGGCTGCTGCCGCCAGTGTGATTGTTGAAGTAATAGAACTGATAACCCAGACCTACTGTCTGGTTCGCCGCAAATTTATGCTTAAGCGTCAGACTCACCTTATCAAATATGTAATTGCCGGCATCGCCTACGGTTCCCAGCGCCTCCGTGTGCCGGAAGCCCAAAGTAGAGGAGGTCTTTTCATTGAAGGCGTAAGTCCCGTCCAGCATCAGTGAGTACGAATTTCCTCTGAAGTCATACAATCTTGTGCCAATACCGGGGCCACTACCGCAAGGATCGCCAACCGCCGGTGTGTCCAGCCTGCGGTTTTCAAGCATAAATGTTCCTACAAGGAACAAGTTCTGGGCCAGGTTGGATGAAATACTTCCTGAACCGCGGTGAATCTCCTGATCTGACGTTCTGCCGCCCAGCTCAAAATCAATGTTTTCCTGTACATACTGGTATAATAGTGTGGCGCTGGTCTCGCTGTTCAAGCGGAAATCCGTTTTTACTAAAAGGTCGCTGCCCGTTGTGCGATAGTTACCAAGCCAGCCCGGATAATCAGCCGAAACTCGGTACAAGTTGGTTAGACTGCGTTCGAGGTTCTTATATTTATAAGCTATTGTAGATTTTATATCATTGCTGCAGCGATGCACGGCTTTGAGAGTGTAAATCTGGTCCAGGAAATCAGTATCCGTCTCCCGATCAAAATCCGCATAAGAGGGATTTCTTCGTGCATCCCAATTCAGTTGACGCTCTTCGAGCTGGGCATCAAAGCTCAATGTGGTTCGCTTAAAGCCCTTATAAACTAATCGAAGAACCTCGGCGACACGCGTCTCGTCCAGGTTGCTCTTCAACGTATAGAGTGTAGACCTCACGTAGTCGCTTTGTGAGTCAGTTTTAGAATCCTCAATGCGAACGCCGACACTTAAATCCAGGTTCTGCACTTCCAGAATATTAGCCCTGCGGTATCCGAGGCCATAAACATTTGTTGTCTTGCTGTTGTCAACATCCGATTCAGCCAGGTAAATAGCCGTGCGGTAAAACTTATGAGTGCTATTGCTATTAAGATAGTTGAACATATAGTCAGCGGTAACATAGGTCTGCTTATCCAGGAAGCTGTCAAACATAACCATTGTCCGCCAGTTTGTATAACCTAAATCATCCTTGCCCCACCGTTCATAGGTAGCGGGAAAACTCCCGTCATCATTAAAACGCGCCAATGCAAATGCTTTTTGCTCCGCGTGGTACTGCTCAAACTCCTGCCTGATTCTGAGGTTGTATTTTTCCGCAAATGTATTGGAAAACTCGCCATAGATGGTGTCAGTAATCCCTCTCAGGTCGGCAATATCCGCTCTGTGGAAACCGGCATCTCCAAAAGGAGCTGACGCCCTTCTCGCACCATGAAGAAGCACTTCTTTGCCATCTTTCTCCAGCCGATGCCACCCAAAGACCGTCTGCCATCCTTCAGGCGGGGTCAGCCCCAACTCAATATTATAGTTTCTCCGGTCAACATAAAGACCATAATCAGGCCACTCCCGAAAGCGAGTTGACATTAACCCTTCATCCCAGATAGGGAACTCATTGGACCCGTCGTAATAACGTCTCAGGCCGGAGAAGTCGAGTTTGAGATAATGGCTGTCAGGTTTTTTCATCAGAAGGGACATTTCATAGTCATAATCGTGCAGCGCCCTTCCCTCAAGCAACCACTCGTAGCCATTTTTATCAGGACGGGTGCTTTCAATGTGCAGCCAGTCAAGACCGCCTGTGGAGCCATCCGTCATCCAATTGTCTTCACGGAACCGGCCTCTGTCTCTGTTTACCCCAAGCCAGTCATAACGGAATTGAACTTCACCCTTATAGGATTTATCCGGCTCGTTTACTTCCGCGGCCCAGGCAAAACCCTCAAATATGACCAAGCCGATAATCATAATTGCTGCTATCTTCCATTCCGTTCTCTGTTTCATATTTGATGCCCCTGAATTTTCAGTTTCCTTATTCTTAAATTCCGAGTATATTAGCGACTTAATAACGCAGCGATGATGCCGCATTGTTCGAACCATGCGCCTTTGTATGGCAGTCAATGCAGTCCAACTCCTCGCCTCCACCCATAATCTCGCCGTCATGCCTGCTCTGGATATGGCATCGTACACATGTTATTGTAGGACCTGCCACGAGCAGCTTGTCATTTATAGAGCCGTGCGGCGTATGACAAACAGGACATCCTTCTCGCATCGCTTCGTGCTCAAAGACAAATGGGCCTCTCATTTCCTTGTGACACTTGAAGCACCGCTCGTCTTTGCCGAGCAGTATCGATTCTCCTGTAGATCCCACATCCTTTCCGTGCATATCGTGACAGGCGGTACAGAACATTCTTCCTTCAGGTACGGGGTGATGGTGCTGGAGCATGAATTGACCTTTGACATTAAGATGACAGCTAAAGCATGCCGTATCAGCATTTGCACGGATGATTTTACTCTTATCGCCGCGGCCTTCGACATGAAGACTTCCGGGGCCGTGGCAGGTCTCGCAGCCCTCTGCCTGGCCGGCTTCCGCATCCTTCTCTGTTATATTGATAGATACACTTGCATGGTCACTGAGCTTGAAATACTCATGCTCTGCTTCATGGCACTGGGCACAAGTTTCCATCCCGACATACGTGGCGCCTGGAATCGATGGCGGTGTCATAACCACCGGCTGGTGTTCAAAAACGCTGCAAGAACCGACAAAGATACCCAAACATATACCCAGTAGTACTATTGACCATCCTGCTATACGCATCTTTTTGCTTTTCATAATTCCTTTTCCTTTTAGAAAATTACTTTCCTAATCAACTCCTAACATTAACACCTACTGCTTCGGCTGGTCCTTCAACGGGAAGTGTTCGTGGATATCCTCGGCTTTATATTTTTCATAATCGAAATGGTAGTCAGGCCCAGCCACAGGATTCCTTTGGTTATGGCAAACTGTACAGCTTTTGATATCGACTTTGTGTTGCCCGGCTTGATAGAGTTCGTCGAGCGTATATTTCTGCTTCTTGGTCATGGCATTTTTATAAATAACAACGTACTTGCTTCCCGGACCGTGACAGGATTCACATATGATCCCCTCGTTATCTTGTGCCCCTTCTGAATCACTTTTTCCGGGTATTTTGTAGCCGCCCGGCAGGCCGAAACCGGTAGTATGACACTCAAGACATTTGGCATCCTTGGTATAGTCCTTCTGTGGATCTAATTTAAGCTTTGTCTTGGCTTCAGCATTTTCTCCCGGTTTTAACACCTCGAAGCTCTTGGCCATTTTTGTTTTCTTCCAACTGTTATACACCTTTATATGGCATTTTTTGCAGGTATTAACTCCAACATACGCCGCTCCCTTGTTAGCGATAACGGCCTGTGCTCTGTAGAACATTGCAGCGGCGGCATTAGGCTCGCCTTTGCTCTCATAGATAAGCCCTAATTCATATCTTGACCGGGCAGCTGTCTTCTCATTCTCAAGCAGGGGAAGAAAAGCTTTTTCGGCTTCTTCGGCTTTGCCGCTTTTAGCAATATCAATCGCCTTTTGAATCTCTTCGGTTACTGGATCGGCAAATTCCTTAGCCAGGGACTTTTTAAAAACAATAGTTGCTTTGTCTATCTCATTGTGTTCATAGTAGTTTAGCCCCTGCTCATAGCCCCCGGGTTCCTCTGCCGCTAATCCAGCTTGACCACAGATAATCACTGCGATAAAACAATAAATGCCAGCACTTAAAATATTCCTCTTTGCAATACACCTGTTCATTCCGTACTCCCAAATCTTTACAAATTCCCTATCAACTCACTGCCTATTACCAATGCTGCATCCTGACCAAGAATATCAGGCGGCACCTTGTTAGGCGCAACAGCCCGCTACCCCCCGAATTATTGATCTCAAGTACGCAAATATTGTGCCAAACAACACTGGCAATGCTAAATTGGAAATGGCATCAGTTGTATCTCCTGTTTAAAAAAGGAGTTAAGGTTAAAATAATGTTAATTTTTCTGCCGGAGACTCTGCGGAACAATCGAATATTCTCAATAATAGCAAATATAATTCTCGTTTATGGGAATCAATTAGCTTGATAGAACTCTGAATAATGCATGGATTATGTTGCAAGCGCGGAGCTGGAGGTCGAATTGACACGTGGCCAAAATGCCATGGGCGAGTTGAAATCTACTACAGCCTTTTTTTCTTACAACCTTTTATATTTTTTTAATTCACAGCAATTCCATAAAACGCTAACGGGACAGCAGGCAGGTCTGACAATCATGCTATTTCGAGTTGCTCTCAACTGGTTTCTGCTGGTTATTGTTGTGACCTTCGCCGCTGTTTTCAGCATTTTTATCGCGGGCCTGATTTTCCATTTCATCAGCATATTTTTTCTGTTGTTCCGGCGTAAGTATCTTGCTTAGCCGCTCTTTTGTTGCCTGGTGAATCGCATTTATCTTTTCCCACTTTTGCTCCTTGGTGAGGGATTCATTGCTCGTTAAGGTCCGCACTTCTCTCATCTCACTTTCAATTATCGGCGTGATGTCCTTTTTTTGCTGCCCGGTGAGATTCAGCTTTTCGCTCATCCTCTCTATGTGTCTTTCAGCAAACGCCTGCTCGTCATCACGGGTATCCGTGTTTATCTCGGCATATTTCTTCAGTTGTTCCGGCGTAAGTATCCTGCTTAGCTGCTCTTTTGTTGCCTGGTGAATCGCATTTATCTTTTCCAGCTTTTGCTCTTTGGTGAGCGATTTGTTGGCCATTATGGGCAGCGAAACTTTCATCTCATTTTTGATTATTGGCGTGATGTCTTTTTTTTGCTGCCCGGTGAGATTCAGCTTTTCGCTCATCCTCTCTATGTGTCTTTCAGCAAACTTCTGACTGTCGTCATGTGTATCCGTGTTCATCCCGGCATATTTTTTCTGTTGTTCCGGCGTAAGTATCTTGCTTAGCTGCCCTTTTGTTATCTGATGAATCGTATTTATTTTTTCCAACATTTGTTCTTTGGTTAGCGATTTGTTGGTCATTACGGACAGCAAATCTTTCGTTTCGTTTTCCAAAATTGGCATGACATCTTTTTTCTGCTGCTCCGTAAGACCGAGTTCTTTGCCGAGCTCTTCCGCTCTGTCCTTAATCCCGTCTCGCACCTCTCCCTGTCCTTTCGCCTGCTCTTTTGCCGCCTTTGGCGATTTCGCATTCGGATCGTCATTGCCAAATAGCTGCTGTGAAGACATCGCAAAGACTACAGTTGTCAATACTGCCAGAATTACTATTATCGATTTGTTATTCAGTTTCGCTGTCATGTTTTTTATCCTTTCTAATAAATCTTCAATAACCTCTGCGTACGTTTATTTCTTTCAGCAATACAGGGGCTGCTCCTAATTTTATTGTACGCAGTCAACTTCACTTAGAGTCCTCTTTTGTCGCTTTCGGCGGTTGCGTGTCAGTATCGAGCGGTTTGGGTACATAAAAAGTTTCGTAGTGCTTAGCGAAGCCGGCCACCTTTTCGCTCACAAGGAAAGCCGCACGTTCCGCGGTATATCCCAGCTCCGTGTAGGGGAGGAATGCCTTTTCGGAGGTGTGACAATCGATGCAGTGTACAGGCGTTTCAACACAGCGTCTATGAATGAACTTATTCCTAATTGCCTTCTGGTGGTCGCTTGGCTGTTCCATATCTTTGTGCAGCTTCACGGCAAGCGCCTCCTCCTCTTCGAGCTTCACGGGCTGTGGGATCTTCTCGGAATTCAGCGGGACGATTTTGGCCCCATACTCTCCCCAGACATCCTTGTCCATTTTGGGATTTGAACATAGCAGGCCTGAGGCCAAATCCATCCAGCCGAAGCGTGCAGGCGCAACACCCTCTTGCTCACGAATATGGCAGATGTAGCATGACATAAAGAGGCTGTGCATATTCAGAAAATCACGTTCCTTGGGTGTTCTGGAATGCGGCGCCGGCCCGTGACACTTGATACATAAGGTCCATTTGTCAGATTCATACCCACGACCGATACTGCCGTGGTGGCTGGAGGTTTTTGATTCCGGAATCTCCCACTCGCCACGATAACGTTCAACCTTCTGTTCGGCGGGTGAGACAGCTCTGTCTAGCACAGTCGGACTATTTTCCCAGAACGGGTTGCCCAGTGTTCCGATGAGGAATGTGGTCAGCCAGGCAGCCGCTGCGATGATGAGGACGCTCCATGCCACTGTTTGAAAGATGAGATTATGCTTTTCCCAAAAGATTGATTTCCGAATCATTCGTTCGTCTCCTCCGCAGAGTGCCAACGCTCAATTTCTCTTCCATGTTCCTGCGCCTGTACTTCCGGTGTGATTTTGCCGTTCAGCATAGCGGAAAAAGATAATAATCCGGACATTCCGATAACACTTGGGATGTGTACAAGGGCGATATGGGCGGCAGCCAAAATGGACTCATATATGTGGGCCAGATAGGCAATATTGAGCACCCAGCCTGGCAGGACATGGCTGGATATGTTTACGGCCCAGAGTAGTATGCCCGTAACGCCCAGAAGCGGAATACCCCAGAAAAGTCCAAGGTACTCAAGTTTTTCCTTCCAGGAAAAACGATCATAGTTTGGTCGCCGGGGGCTCAGGAAGCAAACATATTTGGTCAAAACAACGAGGTCTTTCATATCCTGAGCCTGCGGAATCATCGGCAGGGACATAATCTTTTTGACGTAGGACTTAATGCCGCGTTTACCCTCTTTTACCAGAGCGCTTCTGACCTTCAGGAAAATCGATGCTATATGGACAACGAAGCCAACCAGCAAAGCGACACCGGCAATGCGGTGTACTATCGGAGCGCCGTTGATTCCGCCGAAGAAACCGAGGATCACCGGCGACCATTGGGCCTTGGCGAAAGTTCTTGGGAATCCTGTCAGACAGAGAACCAGAAAAACAATGACGAGGAAAAGATGCTGGAGCCGCAACGAACCGGGAAAACGCAGAATTCCACCCTTGAGGGCGGCCTTACCCTTTACAAGGGTTTCAAGGCGTTTGACCTCCTGCTCGGCTTCGTGGCTCGGGAAAATTTCGCGGACAAGGCCAAGAACATTGAGCGTTAAAATCGGCAGGAGAATCGCAATCGTCATAACCACAAAGAACAGTGCGACACCAAACAGGAGAGGGCTGGTTGCCATATCGCGGTTGGTGTGCACATCAAAGGAGCTTAAGGCAGGCGAGGCGGAAACATGACAATTTTCTGAACTGCAGGTGGCCGGACGGTTTTGGGGATTGATGGAGGATCGCTGGTCCATTTTGGCGTGCATCTTATGGACGCTTCCCTGGCCGGCGTGACAATCCAGACAGTCCGGCGCCTTGGATGAACCGAAGATTACCGCCTTTCCGTGATATGTCTCCATATAGCTTGATACGACATCCAGAAGGTTATGTCGCCGTGCCATAGCTTTGTTCGCGTGGCACCTGGCGCACGTACCAACGACCTCACAAGGATCACGAACTTTGCGGAGGCGAGTCGCGCCGTGGGTGAAATAGTAACGAATAAAGTTCCTATCGTGGCAGTCCCTGCAGTCAGGATAATCCTCTTGAAAAGCTCGCGGTGTGCCGTCCTGTTCGACAGAAACGTGAACGCTGTCCCGCAGTTTTTCATGGGCGAGCATGTTTTCGCGAGTCGGCACCTCAACATTATGGCAACCGCTGCAGTCCACCGGCTTTGCATCATCGTGCGGGGCCTTTTCGATATCGGCGTGGCAGTCTTTGCAGCCGACACCTGCGTGGGGACCCTGACTGAAAAGTCCTTCGTCCACATAAAACAGGCGATAGGCATCTTCATTATCCACGCTGGCAAGACCTCGGAAGCGGTGGCACATCAGACAGTTATCTGCGTCCGCAGCAGCATCCTCCGCTGCCCGAGCAAAGCGGCATAGTATCGGTAGAAGTAAGATGATAGCGACTATAAACGATTTTTTTAACATTTTTCCCTGCCTCTTGCCGGGATGATTTTATTAAAGCTACAACCGGAAATTTCAGAAACATCCATGTTCAACTGATTTCGACACACGGTTAGAACCAGTCCGTTTTATTGTTTATGGCCGGCATCTTCGTGACACTCGACACATTTAGTTTGCTCAGAATCACCAGAAGAACTGAATGCCTCCATATGCGCCTCTCTTATGGTCTCATTGCTGGGTTTACCCAGTAAGCCGGCGTGGCAGCGGATACATATTTCATTTTTCATACGGTCGGTACGGTCAGAATCTTTTATACCAGGTTTTTGGGACACATCTTCAGAGCTAAAGAAGCTTCCCACGTAGTGTTGATATATGTGTTTACTGCCCTGATATGCCTTAGCGACCAAATGGCGAAAATAGTCGTCCTTTTCCGGCAGGTGGCAATCAACGCATTGAGCCTGAAGTCCTGTTTTGTTCTCGCCATGTACAGAATTTTTCCAAGTGGTCAATGCGCTATGCATTTCATGACAATTATTCCCGCAGAACTTTGACTCTGATACCGGCTTCATTGCCAGGTTAAGTATCACAAAGCACAACAAGGCGAATATAAACCCCATGGAAAATACCAACACGCTCTTTTTTGAAACCCTGAATACCCATCCAATTGTCTTTTTAATGAATTTTCTCATAATTATACCTTGTTTACCGGAACAGAAATCTCAGGGTTTACCTCGAGCTTAAAAATAGCCCTCTTATGATTCTACTATCCGCACCATTACAATACGGATTGCAACTGCTATGCCAGATCACCGATAAATATACTGTAAAGTAAACCGTTGTGCGTAATTGCTTGCAATAACAGAAGTTATGGCAAAACAAACAATGCAATGCTAATAACCAACTGGTTTTCCGATAGGAATATTTTCTCGAACTTGAGAATATGGACGGCTCTTGTTGCACCCAACTGCGATAAGTTAATACCTTAAGATCCTACTGGGGAAAAATAATTGACGTCAAACATATTTTACTGTAAACTTGTATTATAGCGTAACTGAGTGAGTTACGAATTGATAAAACTTGTTTTAAATAAACAAGTCAAAGCAAAGAAGAATGCTTTTGTGCCTATATGTGTGCCTCGGCATACAAAGTGTGATTCTAAGCTTTTTCATAATAGGTAGTTACATGCTTTCTGTATCATAGCAAGTTGCGCTGTAATATGGGGCTCAGCGACGTAGTTGGCAAATATAAAGGGGAAATCCCGATTCAGTATTTGAGGCTTTTATCCTTTCAGACAGAACCGTCAAAATACCAGTGAGCGGTTATGTCGGATTTTACAAGAAGCTGTAATACGTGCCGTATCAGGTGAGATTTGTTGGAGTGTTTTTATGCAAAACACTGCGTATGTCCGGCGTATTTTTATTATTCTGCTGTGTGTCATTGTGTCCGGCTTAATCATTCAGAGGCTCTTACGGCCGAAAAGTTTCGGTGAATTCGGTTCTTACCGGGGCAATAGTCTGGCGGAGATCGCAAGTCAAGAGTCGGTGCACCATGGCAAAGAGGTCTGCCGCGAATGTCATGATAAAATCTGGAATACTCATGAAAAAGATATCCACTTCAGCGTCCAGTGCGAGGTTTGTCATGGTCCAGGTGATGTTCATGTGAAGTACTATCATGGCGAGGTCAAGTTGATCTCTAAAGAAGATGCGCAGATGCCCAAAAAATATACCCTCGAAGGCTGTCTTTTCTGCCATCGCAAGCTTAACTCTCGACCGCGTACTTTCGCTCAGATAGACCCAGTCGAACATTACCAATTTCTCGGAATTACAGGTACTGACGTCCGTTGCACCGAATGTCATAGTCCTCATGAACCTCTGTTTTTGCTGGATGAGGTTAAGAAAGCGCGAATTCACCCTGCTATTTTTGAGTGTGAGAATTGTCATGATTCTCGTCCTGAGAAAGGAATAAAAGAGGTTGCGGGCCATCCGGTAATTTTTACCTGCCAGGACTGCCATCCGGCAATCGTCAAAGACTTCACAAAACATAAACACTCTTTCATGCGGTGTACTGCCTGCCATTTGTTCTACCGGGAGAACGAGACCTCGGGCCGGATTTTCAAAAACAGCAACCAGCGTTTTTGTCTGCTTTGCCATGAACAAAAACCTTTCAGAGACCCGAATAAAGTGCCGCAAATTGACTTCCCTAAACATCTGGAGGACACAGCTTCAGTCGCAGACGTTAATGCTGAAGACCTCAAAGATAACAAGACGGTCTGTTTGAAATGCCACACTGACTTCGTGCATGACAGTGACCTGATTAAAAAGATTCGAGGGTCGGAACGATGAAAAATGAACAAAAGAAGTTAAGCCGGCGGGGTTTTATCCGCCGTGCCCTTTATAATACGGCCGGAATATGTGTCGGCTCGATAACGCTGGCGGCTTTCGGCAAGTCCGAAGACAAGCCCATTCCCCAAATGACAGACGACCTCAGTGAATTTGACTGGGGTTTCATTGTTGACATTACCCGCTGCATTGGCTGCGGCGCCTGTGTGCGGGCATGCAAAGCAGAAAACAAAGTTCCGGATAGTTATTTCCGCACATGGGTTGAACGGTACGAAATCGACGCCAATGAAGATGTGCATGTTGATTCACCGAATGGCGCCCTGGATAGCTTTAAGGAAAATCATGTTCAAGACAAACATATCGTTAAAGGTTTCTTTGTCCCCAAATTATGCAATCATTGTCGAACCTCTCCATGTGTTCAGGTCTGCCCGGTGGGTGCGAGTTTCGTGTCGCCCGACGGCGTTGTCCTGATTGACAAGAAAAACTGCATCGGCTGCGGTTATTGCGTGCAGGCCTGTCCATACGGTTGCAGATATCTCTCCCGCCCCCCCGGCACCGCCGATAAATGCACCCTGTGCTATCATCGCATCCATCGCGGGCAATCAACTGCTTGTGTGCTTGCCTGCCCCCGAAAAGCCAGGGTATGCGGCAATTTAAAAGATCCCGATAGTGAAATTCGAAGAATGCTGAACGAGCGCCCGTATTACATGTTGAAACCTGAGCTTGGCACTAATCCCAAGTGTGCTTATATCGGGCTGGATAAGGAGGTAAAGTAATGAGCGGATTTGTGTTTCCAAATGAGCTTCACGTCATTTGGACAGTGATGATCGTTTTGTATCCATATACTACCGGCATGGTGGCAGGGGCTTTCATTGTCTCATCGCTGTATCACGTATTCGGAATTACGCGGCTGCGGCCTATAGCTCGTTTTTCTCTTGTGTCATCTTTCGCTTTTTTGCTTTTTGCCACCTTTCCGCTGCTGATCCATCTTGGACATCCGGAACGCGCTTTCAACATCATGATTACGCCCCATTTCACTTCCGCCATGAGCGGTTTTGGATTCGTTTATATGATTTATGGTATTTTAGTTTTTCTGGAAATTTGGTTTTGCTACCGCGCAGATTTTATTAGTCACCACACTGCCGCTGGTGGAATTGTCAAAGCCATTTACTATGTTCTCCTGCTTGGCGTCACGGAGCAAAATGAACATACAGACCAGGTGGACCATAAAATGGTAAAAGCGCTGGCCGGCGTGGGCATTCCCGTCGCCTGTATCCTGCATGGATATGTGGGATTCCTTTTTGGTTCGATAAAGGCCAATCCCTGGTGGTCCACCCCCCTGATGTTCATTATCTTTATCTTCTCGGCCGTCGTTTCCGGTATCTCGGTGCTCATCTTCCTCTACCAATTTGTCAACTGGTTAAGAAAGAGTGCGATTGATCAGGACGCTCTTGATGTGATGGCCCGCCTCTTATGGGGATTTATGATTGTTGCGGTGGTATTGGAGCTGATGGAGCTCCTTTCTCTGGCCTATGAACAGACGGAAAGATGGGCTGTCCTTAAGTTTCTTATTACCGGCCCGCTGTGGTACACCTATGTGGTTTTTCAGCTATTGATTTGTTCCCTGGGTTCTTTTCTGCTGTTATCCTTTGTTACCCTGATTCGTTTACCCAAGCGATTGTCTAATTTGCTGATTTTTATCTCCTCCATACTGCTTTTGGGTCAGGTCCTTTTGATGCGATGGAACGTAGTAATTGGAGGGCAGCTCGTATCCAGAAGTTATCGCGGGTTCACCAGTTTCCTTCCGGGAATTTTTGAAAAAGAAGGGCTTGTGGTAGCTGCTGTTATTTTTATTATCCCGTTTTTGCTTTTACGCCAATTCGATAAAATATTTCCCTTTTTTACCCCTGATATTCGAAAGAGTAACGCCTAACGGTTCTTTTAAAGTCGGGAAAGGTGGGCACAGCCCACCCTGCGGATTCTGTTATGAATATCGAAAGCGAATTTATTTAGGGCCGTTGATATTAGTTTGGATTGTCCGTCGCTTTCGGCAATGTAAACCAAAACATGGTTCCGCTGTTTTCTTTACTTTCAACCCCCATTTTTCCGCCATGCCTTTCTACAATCTGTTTTGCGATTGATAATCCCAAACCGGTGCCGTCTTTCTCAACCTTCCTCGCATTAGTTGCTCTGTAGAATTCATCAAACACCATGGGCAGCTCTTTCTGCGGTATTCCGATGCCTGTATCAATAACCTCAACCAGCACATAATCGCCGTCATCTTTGGTGTTTATCTGGATCGTCCCGTTTTCCGGCGTATATTTAATCGAGTTAAGCAGCAGATTCACAACCGTCTCTTCAATTGAAAGCTGGTCGCCGACAACCTTGTTTCCCGACTGACCTATATCAGAACTTAAATTTATAGATTTATCTTCCGCCCTGTTTTTAACTGCAGCCACTGCGCCGCATAAGGTCTCCTGCAATGAAAAAACGGTCTTTTCCATTTCACTGCTGAGACGCAAATGTGTCAATTGCAGTAGTTTTCTTACAAAATCCGTAAGCTGCCGGGTACGGGCACTTGCCCTGCCGATGAAATCGGCCTGCTTGTCACTGAGCGACCCGGCAAATCCGCTGCCCGCAACATCAAGACAGCTTTGTATGGCCGCCAAATGCCCTTTAATGTCATGTGTGACACGCAGCACATATTCATCTTTTATGCGGTCTTTTTCAAGAAGCAAAGTATTGGCGTCCTTATAGGCCTGCTCTGCCTGCTTGAGTCTGGTAGCGATGTAGCTGGCCATATATACCGCCAGATACATTGCTGTCGTGAAAACAATGAAAGTCCCCAGCACATATAAACCGTCTCTGTGCAGACAATGTGTTACAAATCCACGCAGGCAGTAGTGCGGTATAATTTGCAAATACTCGAACAATACCATAAACCCAAAGACAAGAACTGCGAACGTGGCCTGTAAGTAGCTTTCCCGTTCTGAAAGCAGAATGCTCGCTATAATCATGTGAAACATAAAGTAAAAAACGAACGGGTTTTCAATCCCGCCGGAAAAATGCAATAATACCGTTAGTATCAGCAAATCGGCAGACACCTGAAAATTAATTATTTTTTTCACCGGCGAAGAAGATGTCTGTGTATTTGCTTTTGCAAAATGACTCAGCAGCAGCAGCATAACAGCGTTGTATAAAGCAAGCAGCGATGCGATACCGTAAAGAGCAAAGCTCTGCAGCTCTATGGCTAAAACATTGCCGCAAAACCATGTGCCTCCGCCGGCACACACCGTAGCCACCCATCTGAGCCTGATGAGCCAATACGCCCGCTTTATAAGCCTTGTGTTTTGTGAGTCAGGCTCCATACTGTTACGCCTTACATAAAAGTTCCTTGATTTTGCTCAATAGCTGCTCAGGCTCTACGGGCTTATCCAGAAAACCATCTACAGGCAGCCAGTCGGGGTCTCCGGCAGTGGATTTGAAATCAATACCGGTTTTGTCCTTGGCTCCCGTCAACATCAGGATGGGCATATTTTTGAACTCCGGATTATTCTTCAACTCCCTCGACATTTCAAAGCCGTCCTGCCAGGTCTTCATCATAACGTCTAATATGGCCAAATTCGGCTTCTCCGTCCTGATTTTCTCCATACCTTCTGCTCTGTCAGATGCCGTGATGACGGTATAATTCTCGCTTTCCAAAATAGCCCGGATTGCGCTGGCAAAATCGGCGTCATCATCTACAATCAATATCTTTGCGTTATTCATAATTCACCTCGCAATAAAAATGTTCTCCTGACAGGATTATCCGCTACTGGCTGGTAAAACTTTTCGGGATTCATCTGGTCCAACCTCTTAAAAAACCTATACCCAAGGACAAGAAAAGCACATCATGACTAAGAACAAACGCATTTACCGCAAAAAGAAATTCTTTGGGATTATCATAATTTTCTTCAATCACTCGGACACTTTTTAATATCCATGGAATTGTTACGCCTGCAACTACCACCAACAGGGGAACCTGTCCGGTAACAATACCTGTCACTGTAAGGCAAAATAAAATTACAAGACATAACTTGAGCAAAACTATTGCTTTTTGCCTGCCAAGCCTGACAACCAGATTCCGCTTGCCTATCAACATGTCCTGGTAATAATCTGGTATTTCGTTCAGAACGGCCAGGCAAAACACTGAGAGCCCGCAAATTAACGACACGAAAAACGGCACAAAATCGATGGCCCTGATTTGCAGGTAGTAGCTGCCTAACAACATAAGCGGACCATAGCATAAACCGATAACCACCTCCCCAAAACCACGATATGCCCATCGAAGCGGAGGCCCAACATAAAAGTAAGCACCAATAAATCCAAGAAAGGAAAAAAGAAGCACAGGCCAGCCCCGATGCAGAGCAAGGAAAAGCCCGATAATAAACGCCGCACCAACCGTTAAAATTCCGAGCGGCAAAAAAAACGCAGGCACCGGCGCCTTTTCATGGGAAAAAATTCTGTCGCCACCCTGCCGATCATCAAAATATTCATTAAACAACTCCACTGCAACAAGTACTAAAAAAATGCCTCCAAAACCCCACCAGAAATAACTCCAGCTGAATGACCTGTATAAACCAAAAGCAATAACTTGACCTAAAAGATAGGGAAGCATTCCTGCAAAGAGAAAGAATCTGTATCTTATTAACCTTATCAGGTTCATGATTTTTAGCTCGAAAGTCGCTCAAACATCCTTATCAATTAAGGTCTATCTGTCAATGACACACCGTTCTCCAGTTGTTTGACTCGGCCAAAAGTTTGGGGTCAGCAATTACCTTTTTCGCAAACTCGATCACTTCTGTATTTCTCCATGCCTTTTTGTAATTTTCCCAAATCTGACTCAGCTTTTGTTTCTTCAAGTCGCCACAGATAAAAGGCAAGGGCCCTATCAGTTTGACCTTCCCATTGGGCACGACCAGTAAACTGGCGGATGGACACTCCAGCCGATATTTTAATTCTTCGACCACATCGTAGGGGTAGTAATAAACCTTCATTTTGCCCTGATATGCGGCAGTTTTCTCCTGGAGAACCTCGAAAAATTTTGAGTATTCCTCGTCAGACGGACATAAAATTTCCCAGTTTTTGGCGGCCCGGCCGATTCGCATTATCTTGCCGGTGTAGAAGCCGTAAACGCCAAGCGAGTAGGCAAGGTCTATAATTTCACCTATTTCGTGGATATTAAACTTTGTGGGTACAAAAACAATTTCAGTATTAACGCCCTTGCTAACAAGGGTCCTGCATGCCGCCATCGCTTTTTCCCAGTCTCCCCGCAATCTCAGTCTCTCGTGAGTCTGGGCAGCCGCACCATCAAGGCTTATCTGCACAGAACGCATTTTCAGCTCCGCAAGTCTGCATGCGGTTTTCTCATCGATAAACTCGCCATTGGTCTCTATCTTGAGGCTTATATTGTTGCTTCTGATAAACTGACACAGGTCGAAAAAATGAGGACAAAGCAGCGGTTCTCCCCCTGAGATAGCCATGTAAGGAATATTCATCTCCGCGATTTGTCTGCAAAAATCAAGTGCCTGCTCTTTTGTCATTTCATCGGGCATTTGGTGTCCAGCCTCTTCACAGCAATGCAGGCAACCAAGGTTGCAGGCTGAGTTCAGCTGCCAGGCAATAAATAGCGGAGAACTATAGTCGTTGAAATTACTGCCCTCAGGGGTACTTCCCGTTTTACTCTTCAGCATTGAATTGGTTGAATGGCTCAGTTTCTTTTTCTTGGTTAAGATATCCATGTCAACTCCTATACACAGATTATATTGTTCGATTTCAATTGACCGACAAACTCGAAGATATCTTTTTCTATAGTTTGCCTCTCGCCGTCATAGTTACTGCTCAGTACATCTATTATCTCAGGCAGGTTTCGAGATTGTTCGATCAGCCGCAGAATCTCTGCGCCGACCTGATCGGTTATAAATATTTTTTCAGTCAGAGTATCAAACACAACTGTTCCAAATTTTTCATTCCGTATTTTCACATGATTCGCAAAATTCATATAAATCTTCCTTATCTATGCTGGAATTACGTCTGTACTTAATTGTTACGCCGGCTGATTTCTCGCCACGGCACCGAATCTGCCTCAGGACAGAAAAACACCCTTTGGTTGTTAATACCAGAACAAACGCTCTGCTTGCGAGACAGTCAAGTTTACCGAATTTTGAAATAAGCTAATCCGGTTCTGCACCAAAACTATTAGGTGAACCTGATATAAGGTTGTGCCATCACCTTGCCTGAAACATCCTCCAGCTTTGGCTTCTGCCATTTCTTTTTCTGTTTTTCTTTCGTACCCACTGCATTAATTTGGTTTAGCTTAACCGCAATCTTCCTGTCGATCATATTTTTCCCCTTTCTATTGTCCATCTTGTACTTTCAACTGCTGTACCTATTCCACGCTATACTTTTTCACTATCAAAATCTATCGTAAAAATATCTCCTAATAATACACCATACCCGCAAAATGCCTCATGCCCGTTTCCATCATCATCGGCAACTTCTCAGCCGCAACAACCAAGCAGCCTGATTATATCCTTCGTGCAACTGATAATGTATTGAAATTTGCCTCCTTATTCAATATTCAATAGGGAACAGGCAATGAAACCTCATCATATGGATAAAAAAGGACAAATTCTTGATTATGAGAATTTTATGAAGTCGCAAACCAATTGGTAATATATAAGAATACTTCTGCTCTAATGCACGTTACAGCAAAAGTAAGGAATTGCAATCGCCGCAATCAAGGCGCGAGGTTAAAACGGGCGTCGAGCTTGAACAAACGTTTCAAAGGTAAATTAAGGACTTGTGAATCTTCAAGTGATAACGAACAACGGACTTGTTCGAGAATGTCATCTATCCTCTTGCTGTCAGGAGCAATGATAGTAAACCAAATATTAAAATCGTCTCCGCGGAGATAACTGTGGGTTACCTCATGAAACTGACCTATTATTTCTGCCGCCCGCTCGACAACAGCCGGTGGAACACTAACAGCAGCCAGGGTGCTGCAAAAGCCAAACTTGTGAGAATCAATACTTGCGCCAATTCGGCGAATAACTTTGTCAGCCAGCATCCTCTGAATTCTGCTCCAAAGCTCGTCAGGGGAGATTCCTAATTTAGACGCGAGAAGCCCGTAGGGTTCGTGGCATAAAGGGAAGCCATTTTGAAGTGCGTCCAGTATTCGATAGTCAAGTATATCCATACGGAGCCTTTCCTCAAGATAGCTGTCTCTTATTTGGCTGCCTTTTCCCGTGGTTTCTGCTTTACGGTCTCCAGCGATTCCGGCAGAGTGTAAAAACGATGTTCCGGGTGATTCCAGGCGGCTGCCGCCAGAGAAGTTTCTGCAAATATCTTACTCACTCTTTTCGTAGTGCTTATCCATTGGGCGTAAATATAGCAGTTCTCCGGTGTTCCGCCGCATTGACAGTGTCTGAGCGGACAATCATTAAATAAGGGGCTATTCTCGATGGCTTCAAATAATTCGAGCAGGTCGATTTCTTCCGGCGATTTAGCAAAAACATAACCTTTTTTGCGGCCTTTCACTGCCTTGACAAAATGCGCTTTTACCAGCCGTTGAAATATTTTGGCCATATACCCAGGCGGAATACCTTCTGCCTTGGCTATGGTATTTGATGTGGCAGGCAGTTGGGTGATATGTCGAACCATATACATCAGGGCATGTAACGCGTAAGCAGTAGCTTTTGAAACTTTCATATTTTAAAACCCCTTAATCCGATCTCTTGCTCCTCTGTTTGTCAATTTTAATTCCTAACTCGTCAATCTTCCTGTACAAGCTTGATAAACCAATCCCAAGGGCATTTGCGGCTTCCGCTTTATCCCAATCGTATTTGTTAAGCACTCGGTATATCTGCTCTTTTTCGTACGCGCTGACCGCAACCTGCAGATTTTCGCTTTTCTCGCCCAATGCGACACCGTCTGATCCTATCAACCCCATATCAGAGACCTTTATAATTTCATCTTCCGTAAATATCATAGCCCGCTCAATTACATTCTGCAGTTCCCTTATGTTGCCTTTCCACTCGTAACTCATAAACAACTTCATAACATCGTCACTTACCCCAATACAGTGCTTACCCATCTCGACATTATGCTTCTTTACAAAGTATTCAACCAGCAGCGGAATATCTTCTTTCCTATCCCGCAAAGGCGGAAGATGGATGCCGACAACATTCACCCTGTAATACAGATCTTCTCTAAACCGCCCCGCTTTTATCTCTTCAAACAGGTTTCTGTTCGTAGCTGTAATCATACGCAAATCAATATCGACAGGTTCCGTGGAACCTACGGGTAAAATCTGCCTGTGTTCCACGGTTCGCAGAAGCTTTACCTGGCAGCTCATCGGCATATAACCAATCTCATCTAAAAACAGGGTCCCGTCATGAGCGCTCTCAAAAAGTCCTTTTTTGTCTTCAATTGCAGAGGTGAAACTTCCCTTCTTGTGACCGAACAATTCGCTCTCAAGCAGGCCCTCAGGTATTGCGCTGCAGTTAACCGCAATGAAACGCGCGCCATTTTTTGACCCAAGTGAATGTATCGCGCGAGCAACGAGCTCCTTTCCGGTGCCGCTTTCCCCTGTTATTAAAACGTTACTTTTAGTTTTAGCAACCTTACGAATTACTTCAAAGACCTGCTGTATTCCGGGCGAATTACCGATTATTTGCCCAATATCAAATCTGCCTTGCAGTTCCCGCTTTAACTCCTGGTTTTCCTGTTGCAATTTTAAATATTGCAGATGTTGCCGGATTTTTGCCAGTATATCTTCAAACATTACCGGCTTCACCACATAATCACAAGCACCGAGTTTGATCGCCTCAACAGCCATTTCAACTGTCCCGTAGGCGGTTATCATAATTACACGAGTTTCGGGCCTTATCTTCATTATTTCACGGAGAACCCTTATTCCATCGGCGCCCGGCATCTGGATATCCAATATCACCACTGCATAGGCCTTTTTCATCACAGCATTTATTGCTTCTGTGCCATTGTCCACTGCTGTAACGGACATGCCTTCTTCCTGCAGAACCTTCGCAAAGGTTTCTCTGAAAGTTGCTTCATCATCTGCCAACAATATCTCAGTTGCCATAAGTTATTATGCCTTTCATACCTGTTTTATTTCTTGGCGACTCTTTCACCGTTAACGAAATTATCCTCGGTGCCGCTGAACAGGGCCCCTTGGGGCCTTATCGGAACCCGGATTATCACAGTAGTTCCCTTGCCAGGTTCGGATTCCAGCGCAATGGTGCCTCCTACCTCGGCAATGAGGTTGTAGCTTATGAAAAGCCCCAGGCCGGTACCCTTTCCTATTTCTTTTGTGGTGAAGAACGAATCAAAAGCAAGCTTGCAGACCTCGGGAGTCATGCCGACGCCGGTATCGCTAATCCTAATCTCAACCATTTCATCTTTAAATTCTCTTGTTATCTTAAGAACGTGTTCGCGATGGTCTTGTACGGCATTCATTGCGTCCATAGCATTTATAAAAACGTTTATAAACACCTGCTCAAAAGTTTGTGGGGCCAACCATACCATTGGCAAATTCTCGCAGGGAATGTTCTTTATATTAACAGACCGCATGCGGTTATCGAATTTAACGAGTGAAATTGTGTTATCTATAAGCCCGTTTATATCGACCCATTTATACTCGGCGGTAGCCGGCCGCGAAAAACTCAGCATGCGCTTTAAGATGTTGGAAATACGGCTCACCTGATGTTCTATAACCTGCAAATATTCCTTCTCTTCGAGGGTGTTCATTCTTCGTCTCAGATACTGTGCTACCGAAGAAAGGCTTGCCAATGGGTTGCCTATTTCGTGAGCAATACCGGCGGCCATCTGGCCTATCGCGACCATTTTTTCACGCTGCGCCATTTTTATCCGCGACATTTTCAGCATTTCATTTATTGCGGTCAGGTCCTCGGTACGCTCAAGCAAATCCTTCTCCAGCTTTTTGCGCTCGGTAAGGTCCTGGCCGACAATAAGACAACCCAGTTTCTGCCCGTCAACACCAATGACCGGACAACTTCTCGCTTCAATGTAACGCCGCTCGGGACCGGCAGCTTCAAAACTGATTACCCGACCCTTCATTGCTGATTCATCGTTGTCTGTAAAAGGGCATTTTATATGCTCAGCTAAAACAGGCGGGAAATCCTTTAGCGGGACACAATTGTTGTCTCTGTTATTCACCAGCCCCCACAGTTTCGCGGCAGGATTACAAATAGTTATATCGCCGTTGCAGTTGATAAAAATAAGACCTTCAGACATAGCGCTTATAACTGCCTGCAGTACGTCGTTGTTTTGTGCCGCCTCCCGTTCTTTGGCAGTCATCCGCACAATAATCATTCGCGTTAAATACTGTGCAAGAACGACCGTGCAGACAAATGCCACAAAGGCGCCCAGCACATACACGGGATTTCTCCACAACCCCTCTGTAACGGAAAGCTGCAGGGGATAATGTCCTAGTAACACCCCGTCATTCAGCTCGTTGACAGCCAACAGGCCGAATAACGATATCGCTGTTAATCCAACGGCAAATGACAGATTACGGGGAAGTATTATTGTCGAAATGATAACATGGAAGATATAAAAGAGAACAAACGGATTAACTACCCCTCCTGAAAAATGAAGTATTGCAGTAAGAATGACCAGGTCCGCTTCGGTCTGAACCATTCCCAGCAGAATATCTTTTTGTCCCGCCTCTCTGCTTTGTTTGGTTGCCGCCAGAAAATAAAAAACATTACACAGCAAAAGTATCAGTGCACAGATATAGATGGGTACAGCGCTAGACAGAACCGGGAAAACATAACTGGCCACCACAGCGGCGATTGCTATACTGCCTGCGGCGATCCATCTAAGCCGTACAAACCAGAGAAGCTGCTCTGTCAAAACGTCGCGATTATATGGATTCGGTCTGTCCACGACCTTAGCCATCACATTTGATATCGAAGCCATACTTAATTTTCTTTCGATTCCGCCCAATATCCTCGCAATTTTTCGATTTATTTCCCAAAGTTAAGAACGCTCTCTTGGATAAGACTTACGCTATTTTACCTTGTTACATGCGAAAAAGCAAGGAAAACTTCCCGATTACGAGAAAAAGAAGGGCAGTTATAGTCCGGCACAGACCATTGTCGCTAAAATTCGATAATCCAGCTTGATGAATGACGCGCCTGTCTGAATTTCTCAGCTATTTGGGCATCTTGAAATTCTCACCAGTTTCTTTCAGTTCGGCCTGTTTGGCCGCATCTAAACCGATCTCCTCATCGGTCAAATAACACGCCGGGTCTGGAGCCCAGGGATTGCGAAAGTGCAGGTCCGCACGTACACGCAAGCTGCCCCCGCACATATCAAAAAACCTGCATAATCTGCATCGGCCCCTAACATACATCCTGCGGTTTCTAAGCCCCTTTAGCAATGGCTCATCAGGATTGGTCCAGATTTGACTAAAAGGACTTTCATGCACATCTCCCAGGCTGTAATGATACCAGAACTGGTCCGCATGGACCTTACCGTTAAAGTCGATGCAGCCAATTCCAACTCCGCTGCTGTACAAACCGCCGCCGTTCCAGGTCAGCAGTTTCCACACATCGGTCGCACGCTGAGGGGCCTCCCTGAGCAATTTAAGGTACAAGTAAACACCATCAACGTGGTTATCGACAGTCAGTATGTCGGTTTTTCTGCCTGCCTGTTTGAATTGTTTCGTCTTGGCCAATATGGTTTCAATGGCCCCTCTGCTCTGGGCATGTGTAAGGTCTTCACTTGCAATGCCGGCCCCCCTGCCACTGGGTACGAGGTGATAGAAACATGCTCGCTCAATACCTTCTGTCTCGAAAAAATCAAACAGCGCATATATATCCTGAACGTTCCTTTGTGTCAGGGTCAGTCGCAGACCAACTCTAACGCCCGCGGCCCGGCAGTTTCTTATTCCATTTACGGCCCTGTCAAATGCGCCGGATACAGCCCTGAATTTGTCGTTGACTTGGCCGATCCCGTCAAGGCTAATACCTACGTATGAAACTCCCCTGTCTTTTATTTTTCCGGCCACATCAGCCGTAATAAGCGTTCCATTGGTTGAAATAACCGCACGCAACCCCTGCCGGGCAGCATATTCGATGAGGTCAAACAAATCGGGCCTCATTAAAGGTTCGCCACCGGAAAATAGGACCGATGGTACACCGAATTGCGCCAGGTCGTCCAAAACGGCCTTTGCCTGGTTTGTTGAGAGTTCGTTACAGGGTTTATTTATTCCACTATCATTATAGCAATGAACACACTTCAGATTGCATGTTCTGGTTATATTCCAAACCACGATTGGCCGTCTTTCGGACGCCTGTCTTGGAACGCTTTTGTCCACTTGTTGCGGCAAACTTTTTTCGCCGTAGCGAATCCAGTCGCCCGGCGTAACCTGGTCACAGTATAATTTGCTAATATTTATCATAACTGATTATGCACTCCGACTAATCCGCCACATCGAGCGGAATATACGCGCAAAAAGGTTCTTCGGCCATATAATTACCTGTTGCCGCAAATGCCCTGCCGCGACATCCCCCGCATACATACTTGTAGCCGCAGACGCCGCATTTACCTTCTAATACGCTGCTGTCGCGCATTCGGGCAAGGTCTTTATTGCCCTGCCATATTTCCGCCAGCGAGGTCTCCAATATATTCCCACATTTTATGGGTAGATAGCCGCAGGGAAATACGTCCCCCTGGTGGCTTACAAATAAAACGCCAAGCCCCGCCAAACATCCTCGAGAAGAACCACTATGTCCGCTTCTGCCCGGCATATTAACGTTGTGTTTAGCGGTTTCTGCGCGGACCTCGTGCAAACCCTGCTGCCTGATAATTCGTTCGTAATGAGGCCCGCAGGTGACTTTAACCTGCAACTGGCCGCGACCGTCCAGCCGGCAAATCTCAAGCATCTTTTGCTCGTACTGCTGAGGCGAGAGCATATCTGTTTCAGCCAAAACCTGCCCGCAGCCAACCGGAACAAGCATAAATATATGCAGAGCTGCCGCACCAAGTGTTCTGGAAAGTTCGTATACATCTTCTAACTGCCATGAGTTGTTCCTGGTCAGCGTGATAATTATCTGAAAAGACAAACCTTTATCACGAAGATGTCTGATTCCTTCAATCGCCCTTTGAAAAGCCCCTTCCATTTGCCGCAACCTGTCGTGGGCTTCGGCAGTGGCGCCATCCAAGCTTACAGCAACCCTTACAATTCCGCTATTTGCTATTCGTTCGGCAACACCGGCATCAATCATGGTCCCGTTTGTCGCAAGAGCAGGAATAATACCCAGCCCCTTCGCATAGGCAATCAAACCAAATAAGTCGTCCCTGCACAGCGGCTCGCCCCCGGAGAATACCAGTACCGGCATTACAGTTTGCTTTCTGCCCAACTCGACTAACTGGTTTACCAGGTTTTCCGCCTGGGCCGTTGACAAATCTCTAAAAGCGGTTTCGTTGGATTCCAGACGCCGACAGTGCGCACATCGCAGATTGCATTTTATCGTAGCTTCCCAGAACAAAAGTCTCAGGACTCGATTTGACTGTTGCGTCCCTTTCACGACTGCGTGTTCTCCTTGTTGGTCGATTCCGAGGATATTTCTGCGGCCTGCCGCACAATACTATCAACCAGCTTTACCGCTTCCGACGGGCCGTGCTCTCTGGCAACAAAATTGACGTTTTTAATTACACAGTGTAACAACTTGTTAACAATCCTATCGACCATTAATTTGGCTAATTTTCTGCATGGAGCGTCCTGGCTGGTTCGGCTCAAAAACTGCTCGAGCTCCTTTTGGCTGATTTGACCGAATCTTTCCTTCATCTGCCCTATTAAAGGCCCGAGGTCTCTGGTATCAAACCACTCGACGAAACTGGCCGTATTTTTCTGGATAATTTGCCTGCCTGCGGCAATATCGTCCTCGCGGGCCTTTCGATTCTGTTCCGCCACCTCCGAAAGTTCGTCAACGCTATAAAGGTAAACGTCTTCTATTTCGTTTATCGAAGGTTCGAAATTTCTCGGCACCGCGATATCGATGATTAGCAGCGGCTTTTTCCGATGACTGCCCATCATTTCTTCGAACGCCTTTTTCCTGAAAAGGTAATCCTGCCCGCCCGCCGATGCTATCGCTATATCCGCGTCAATCAGCTGTTCGGCAAGTGATTCCCATTTTCTAACTGTAACACGGTAATGATTGGCCAATTCCAGACCGTGCTCGTATGACCGGTTAACAATGTTCACATTCCTGCATCCAACGTGGAGAAGATGCTGTAAAAGCAACTCCCCCATTTCACCGGCTCCAATCACAACAACTTTCGCCGAACAGATGTCAGCAAAAAGTTGTATGGCCAATTCGACCGCAACTCCGGCCACGCTTACACGACCGCTTGAGATTAATGTATTTGTATAAATTTCCTTGCTCGTGGCAAAGGCGCAGTGAAACAAACGATTTAAGACCTTGCCCGTACTTTTTGCGGCACAGGCGAGTTTGTAACTTTCTTTAACCTGCCTGTTTATCTGCGCCTCGCCTATTACCATACTGTCAAGGCTTGAGGCAACTGCCAGCAAATGTCTAACGGCATCCCCGTCGCTGTGCACATACAGAAAATCCCGAAAATCCTCAACCTTGATGTTATGGAAATCAGACAGAAACCCGGTCAAATCCTGGGCCGTAAGCCCTCCCTCCCGTTTGGTGGCGCAATACAACTCAATGCGGTTGCATGTTGACAGCAACACAAACTCGCTTTCGTGAAACCGGCTTTTAAGCTCGGTCAGCGCTTTAACCGTCTGCGAACTGTCAAACGCCAGTTTCTCGCGAATCTCTATCGGCGTTCTTTTATGGCTGAGTCCTGTAACTATTATTTTCATTTTACACTTATCTCGTCATCTGAGCAGCCGGCAGGCGCTAACCCGAAAAATTATGATGAGTCGCACCTAAAATAGTCACTCCCAGAATCGCAAATAAAACAAGGACAA
>Ga0315294_10001396_pt1 | contig 26221 bp, 22 predicted proteins | sample YL17G13_40_MG_FD_203626 | JGI IMG/M metagenome (GOLD analysis project Ga0315294, IMG submission 203626) | Sediment microbial communities from Yellowstone Lake, YNP, Wyoming, USA - YL17G13_40 | ecosystem: Environmental > Aquatic > Freshwater > Lake > Sediment | place: USA: Wyoming | collected... | reverse complement strand
GGAACCAGCCGTCGTCGGTGAAGGCCTCGGCGGTGCGATCGGGATCGCCGTAGTAGCCGCGCATCACATTGGGGCCCCGCACCTGGATCTCGCCCTCGGCCGCACCCGTTGCCGCGCCCGGGGCTGCCCCCGCGATGCGGATCTGCACCCCCTCGAGGGCGGGCCCTGTCGACCGGAGATGAGTCCGCGAGGGCGAAGCACCAGCAACGAGGGGCGCGGTCTCGGTGAGGCCGTAGCCGATAGCGTACGGGAAGCGCGCCTCGGCGAGGAACGCTTCGACATCGGGCGCGAGCGCCGCGCCGCCGATGCCGAAAAATCGAATGCGGCCGCCGAAGAGCTTCCTCAGCTTGATGCCTGCCAGAAGGTTGAAGAGCTTGCGGAAGAAGGGCACGGTGTAGAGTCTGCGCTTGGCCAGCTCGGGGAGAACCTTCGATCGGCAGATCTTCTCCATGACCAGCGGCACGGACAGCATGATGGTCGGACGGACCGCGGCGAGCGCGGGCACGAGCGCGGCCGCCGTGGGAGCCTTGTCGAGGTAGGAGATGAAGGCGCCCTGCATGAGGGCCGCCACCAGGCCGAGGGTGCACTCGTAGGTGTGCGCGAGGGGAAGGATCGAAAGGAGCCGATCGGAGGGTTCGATTTCCAGGATCGTTCGGGTCGCCCGCGCATTGGAGACGATGTTTCCGTGCGTGAGCATGACGCCCTTGGAGTGGCCGGTGGTGCCGGAGGTGTAGATGATCGCCGCGAGGTCGTCCTCGGAAACGGGCGGGAAATCGAAGCTCCCGGCGGCGGCCGCTGCGCCGGCTCCCTCGACCGAGAAGTCCTCGATCCGCACGATCACGCGGCCGGCTCTGGCGTCGGCGATCTTCTCGCCCTGCCGCCCCGAGACCACAATCGCTCGGCAGCCCGCATGCGCGACGATGTTGCCGATCTGGGTCGTCGTGAAGTCGGTCAGGATCGGCACGACGACCGCGCCCATCGAAGCGATCGCGAAATACGCGACGCCCCAGTTCGGCGTGTTCTCGGACAGCAGAGCGACCCGGTCGCCCGGCGCGACTGCGTTCGCGGCGAGCAGCCCGGCGAGCGCGCGGGCGCGCGGCAGGAGATCGCCGTAGGGGATGGGATTCCCGCCGACCATAGAGAGCGCGGGGCTTTCGCCGTACGCTCGGGAGCTTTGCAGAAGAACGCTCTGGAGTGAAAATGCCCTGAGTGTGTACACGGTGGCAAGAATATACAGGCAAACGATTCAAGGTAGAAGGGTATTCCTCTTGACGTGAACGGTGCGCTGCCGTCAGCATGGTGCGAGAGCAGACATGATGAACGCACGCGAAAACTTCACCCTCCTCGCCTCGGGCGCCCGCCCGGCCTGGATCCCCTTCACCATGGACATCGGCGGGAGCGAGGGCTTCACCGCCGCGATCCAGCAGCGCTTCGAGCGGGAGACCGGGGCCACGGATCCGGCCGAGTATTTCGACTACGATTTCCGCCTAGCGTCGATCCCGCGCCGGTTTGACGGCGTGGGCCGGCGCCCGCGCACGGACGCTCCCCCGGGCACGCAGTTCGACGAGTGGGGCATCGGGCACTGGGCCGGCGGCGCCGAGGACACCTACGAGCGCATGTTCCCGCCCCTCGCCGCTGCCGGAAGCATCCGGGAAATCGAGGACTACCCCGAGCCGCTGCTCGACCTCGGCCTCGTCGACGGGGCGGTGCGCGCCTTCCACTCCCGCGGATATCCTGTGGTCGGCTACGCGGGGAGCATCTACGAGTGGTCGTGGTGGCTGCGGGGCATGGAGCAGTTCATGGTGGACCTGCTGGAGGAGCCCGACCTCGCGGCGGCCATCATCGCGAAGGTGAGCGGCTTCACGGCGCGGCTCGCCCTCGAGTCGGCGCGGGCGGGCATCGACGTGCTCGCATTCTACGACGACGCGGGCTCTCAGTCCGGGATGCAGATCTCGCCGACGATCTGGCGCTCGCTCATCAAGCCGGCATGGAGGCGGGTCCTCGGTGAGGTGCGCCGCGAGGCGCCCTCGGCGGTCTTCTTCCTGCACAGCTGCGGGAACATCACCGAGATCGTCCCGGACATCGCGGAGGCGGGCTTCCACATCCTGCACCCCGTCCAGCCCGAGTGCATGGATCCGGCGGCCGTGAAAGCGGCCTGGGGCGGGAAGCTGATCCTCTGCGCCACGCTGGGCGCCCAGAGGTCACTCTCCCTCGCCACAGCCGAGCAGGTGCGGCACGAGACCGCGCGACTGGTCGAGACGGTTGGAGCCGACAGGCGGTGCATCCTGTGCCCATCGAACAGGATCCAGCCCGAGACGCCGTGGGAGAACGTCGTGGCTTTCGCCGAGGCGGCGCGGGCGAGCGGCGGCCGGCGTTAAAGCCGGTCCATCTCCTTCCACAGCCGCTGGGCCTGACGCCGGGCTTCGGCGAACACGGACCCCGTGTCCCAGGGGAAACGCCGGTTCTCCATGACGATCCTTCCGTTCACGATCACCGTGTCGACGCTCGCGCTCCCCATGCCGAACATGAGGTGCCCCGCGAGGTTCTCCGCGACGAGGGGCGTGGGCGGGTCGTAGTCGAGCACCGCGAGATCGGCCTTGAAGCCCTCCTCGATCCGTCCGAAGCGCTCCCCGAAGCTCCCGGCCAAGGCATCGCTGCCGGCCTGGAGGAAGCGGGCGACATCGCCGGGTGTGAGGGTCCCGCCTGCGTCCCTGTTCTTGAAGTAGGCGAACTTCGCTTCCTCGAGCATGTCCGCGCCGATCCCGTCGGTGCCCAGCACAACCCTTCGAAGATCGGCGAGGCTGCCGTTGTACCCGACGCAGTTGTTCATGTTCGACCGGCTGTTGTGCGCGAGGGCCGCGCCCTTCCTGTTGAGCATCTCGCGATCCGCGGCGGAAAGGTACAGGCCGTGCGCGACCAGCGCCGGCTGGGCGAGCAGGCCGAAGCCGTCCAGACGGGCGAGGAGGTCCTTGCCGTGGTAACGGTGGGAGTAGGACGGATCGAAGGCGTCTTCCGCGGCATGGACGTGGAAGCCCCGCCCTGTCCTTCCAATCACCTCGCCGAGGGATCTGAGCCCTTCGTCGGGGATCGTGAAGGCAGCGTGTCCGCCGATCATGGCCTCGACGAGCCGCTCCTTCCCGCGCGCGCCCTTCTCTGCCTCCACGAGCCGGGCGAAACGCTCGTTCTCCGCGATGCCCTGCTCCATGCCGTCTCGGCCGTTCCTGTCAGTGGTCTCGTAGCAGAGCACGCCGCGCAGTCCGACGGTCTCGAGGGAAGCTTTGAGCACATCGAGTGAGCCCTCGATGAACGACGGGGAGGCGTGGTGATCGATCACCGCCGTGCAGCCCGCACGCACCGCCTCGACGGCCGCGATCGTTGCGCTGGAGCGCAGGATATCCTCGTCGATCGCCTTGTCCAGGCGCCACCACAGGTTGGCGAGCCGGGAAACGAAATCTGGGCATGGACCGATCCTGGCAAGGATCCCGCGGGAGAGCGCCGAGTAGAAATGGGTGTGCCCGCAGACCAGCCCCGGCATCACGATTCGCCCCGCAAGGTCGAGCGTTCGGATCTCCTTGTCAGTGGTGCGCCGGCCTCCAGCGCCCGGGGAAACCGCCGCGATCTCCGTGCCTTCGATGCGGATGTCCACCCCTGCCCTCACCTCGGCGGGATGCAGGCGCGCGAGGGTGCAATTCCTCAGAACGATCACGTCGGCCGCCTCACCTCATGTCCACGGGACCCAGCAGATAGGAGTGATCGCGCACGATGGCCTGGACGACCTCAAGCAGAGCTGCACGCGCGCCGTCCTCCCCGGCGGCCGCAGGTATCGCCTCGGGGGCGATTGTCCCCGCCTCGTCAAGAATGAGCTCGCGAGTCTCCAAGCCCACACGCAGGCTTCCCCTTCCTGCCGTAAGGAAAAAGCCCGGGTTTACGCTGGAGCGGAAGTCCTCCTCGCTGCTGAAGACCGTGAGCTTGTCCTTGTAGGGCTTGCCGTCCCAGGGACAGAACGTCGCGCAGTTGCCGCACTCGTTGCACAGGGCATCGAGGTGGACGATCTGCACCTCGTCGCGCAGCCCGCCGCCGACGGCGACGATCGTGTTCGCCCTGTTGGGGCACACCTCGACGCACTTCCCGCAGAATGCCTGGCAGCCGAGGCAGCGGCGCGATTCTGTCGCGCCGACGACTTCGTCGCCCGCGCCCGCCGCCGAGACGGGGATCAACCCGTCGCGCTCGCGGCGCAGCGCAGCCGCGTTCTCCCGCGGCACCGCCCGGGTGCGGAAATGGCTCCCGCCTTCCCGCGCGCAGATCGCATCCACCGCACGGCGCGCCGATGCGATCGCCTTCACGATCGTCGCAGCCCCGCTCGCCGCGTCGCCGACGAGGAACACCCCTTCGATCGAGGTCTCCTGGGTTGCCGGGTCGAAGGGAAGGTCGGGCCCGGGGAAGCCCATCTCCGCCAGGGCGTGAGCGTCCACATCCGCCCCGATGGCGGTGATCACCGCATCCGCCTCGATCTCCTCCGTTTGCCCCGTGGCGACCGGGCGCGAGCGGCCGCTCTCGTCCGGCTCGGCCAGCTCCATGACGGAGCAGCGCAGCATGCCTCCCTGCCACGACTCGGGCGCCCGCAGGAACCTGAACTCCACACCTTCCGTTCGGGCGGCCTCGTACTCCTCGCGTGATGCCGGCATTTCCCTCTCGGACCGCCGGTAGACGATCCGCACCTCCTCGACGCCACGGCACCTCTTCGCCGCCCGGGCCGCATCCATGGCCGTGTCGCCGGCGCCGATGACCGCGACCGTTCTGCCGAGAGCCGGGCGCGACGGGTCCTCGCGGAACTCGCGAAGGAACGAGAGCACCTCACGAGTTCCCTCGATGCCGATGGCCCGGTCGGTCTCCGCTCCGATGGCGACGAGGATGTAGCGCGACCCACGCCGGAAAAGCTCATCGAGCGTGGGGGCCTCGCGCTGGTCGAAGTGGAACTTCACCCCGAGATCGCGCAGGAGCGAGACATCCTTCGCGATCGCCTCCTCGGGCAGGCGGAAGCCGGGCAGCAGCCAGCGAACAACGCCGCCCGGCTCAGGCTCGCGCTCGAACACGTGCGCCTCGAAACCCTCCCGCGCGAGAAACGAGGCTGCAGCGAGGCCCGCGGGACCGGCTCCGATCACGGCAGCCTTCACTCCCCTCGGGCCGGCCTTGCGCCCTGAGAGCGTCCCGCTCACGACAAAGGGGCCGTAGCCCCGCTCGGCGGCGATCCGCTTGACCTCGCGGATCCTCACCGCCCCTTCCCAATCCCGGCGCGTGCAGTTTTCCGTGCACGCGTGGTCGCAGAGGTAGCAGGTCATGAACGGCAGAGGGTTCCTGCCATAGATCACGTCCAAGGCCTTCTCAAACTTCCCCGCGCCGACGAGATGGACGTACTCGGGAACGTCCTGGGCGATGGGGCATGCGCTCACGCAGGGCGCGACGAAACAGTCGAACAGGGGAAGGGGCCCTTCGACGCGCACCCTCTCGGTTCCGCGGAAATCCTTTCGGACGTGCAGAGCTCGAAGGGCGGACTCGGCCGCGGCCCTGGTCTTCTCCACGTCCACGCGGCCTGAAAGTCTGCCGTCCCCGCGGGCGCTCGCGATCCCGGCGAGCTGCTTGAGCCGGCCGTAGCCCCCCGGCTTCAGCAGGTCGGTGGCGAGAGTGACGGGCCTGATGCCGCAGGCCAGGACCTCCGCGAGGTTCCACGCCGACACGCCGCCAGAGAACGACAGCGGCAGGTCGCCCTTGAACTCCTCGGCCAGGCGCGCGGCGAGGCTTATGGTGACGGGGTACAGGGCCCTGCCGGACATGTATTTCTCGGTCCCCGGCAGCACCGCCCCGTCGTTGCCGACCGCGAGCGTATTGGAGAGCTTTGCTCCGAAATGCTTCCCCTGCTTTCTGGCGAGGGCGAGGAGGCGCTTCAACATGGGGACCGCGTCGCCGTACTGGAGGTCCTTCGAGAAACCGGCAGGGTTCAGCCGCACGTACCCGTAGCCGAGGCCGCCGAGGATTTCACTCACACGGTCCAACCCGAGCAGGGTCGGATTGAGCTTCACCAGGGTGTCGAGCGCCTTCTCGGTGAGCATGTACGCGCAGATCGCCTCGATCTCGCCGGGCGGGCAGCCGTGCATCGTGGAGAGCGTCACGGAGCCGGAGATCCGCGGAGAGACGCGGGGGGCGAGGTCGCGAAGGGCGGCGCCCCTGCCCTCCCACGGCGTGCCTGCCAGCAGAGCGGGATCCGCAGCAAGCTCGCGGGTCTCGCGTGTGTAGCGCTCGTACAGCTCATCGCCCGAGGAGTCGATGATCCGGTCGATGAACCGGTTCATCTTCTCGGTCCTGATGCCCTCCAGGTCGTAGCCCACGCTCATGTTGAAGAGGAAGGAAGGCGCGTGCGAGCGCCCGCTCATCAGCGTCTCGAAGAGGTGCAGGAGGAACCACGCCTTGATGTATTCGTCGGCCGCCGCTTCGAGTGACAGCTCGGTCGACCACTCGACGTTGTAGCCCTCGTCGGCAGCGTCGATGCAGGGCTTCTCGACCTTGAGCTCATCCAGCTTCTGCACTGTCTTGAGCTCGAAGTACCGCGCCCCCGCAAGCCACGCCGCGAGGATGTTCTGCGCGAGCTGCGTGTGCGGGCCCGCCGCGGGCCCGACGGCGTTGGCCGCCCGGGAGGAGAAGATCGCGGTCCCGGCCGCCCGGCCCGGCTTCCCGGCATCGCTTGGTTTCCAGAAATGATCCGCGGGGATGTCGAAGATCGATCCCTTCTTCCTGTACTCGGCAAGGGCGCGGAGGACCAGTTCCCTGTAGGGCAGCGGGTGCATGACATCGCTCATCGTGGGGCAATCCTACCCCGGATCGAGAAGGATGTATATTCCGCATAGCCGAAGCGAAGAACAATCTGAGCCGGCTCATCGAGTGCGTCAAGCGGGGGGAATCGGTGCTGATCCTGGATCGGGATGTTCCTGTCGCGCGCCGTCCGCCTGCTTCGCGCTCATCCGCTCGGCGCGCATCGCAACTTGACATCCTCGCGCATCGCTGGTTTCATCGTTGCCATGATCGCACTCGAGATGAACAGGGCTGTCCGCGACAGGAACATCGCCCGCTGCAGGGAGAAGGGAATCATCCTGCCCACCTTCGCGCAGATGAAGGACCCCGAACGCGCACCCGTTCGGGTGCGAAGCAGCCTGAAGAAGATCGGTCTCTGGGACCTGGATCCGCTGAACCTCTTCCGCATCACCTGGCGCAACCAGCCCGTCGAGAAAGGCGGCCTTTTCGGAGAAGTGAACTCACTCGAGTTCCCTTCCGCGCTCACCGGCGTCCCCGCCCGGATCATCGCCCTGGTGGGGAAGTGGTTTCCCACGGGCGCGCACAAGGTCGGCGCAACCTACGGATGCCTGGCCCCCGCCCTGGTGACGGGTTCGTTCGACTCGACCCGGCAGAAGGCCGCCTGGCCCTCGACGGGCAACTACTGCAGGGGCGGGGCGTTCAACTCCGCCCTGCTGGGCTGCCGGTCGATCGCGATCCTCCCCGAGGGCATGAGCAGGGAGCGCTTCGAGTGGCTCTCCCGCATCGCGGGGGAGGTCATCACCACCCCGGGCAGCGAGAGCAACGTCAAGGAAATCTTCGACAAGTGCCACGAGCTCACGCGGGAGCGGGGCGACGACATCGTGATCTTCAACCAGTTCGAGGAGTTCGGCAATTACCTCTGGCACTACGAGATCACGGGCGCGGCGATCAAACGCGTGCTGGAGAAGGCCCTCGGCAGGAAGGGTGAGCTTCGAGGCTTCGTCTCCTCCACCGGGTCGGCGGGCACGATCGCTGCCGGCGATTTCCTCAAGACCGCGTACCCCGGCGTGAAGATCGCGGCGGCCGAAGCTCTCCAGTGCCCCACGCTCCTCTGCAACGGGTTCGGCGCGCACAGGATCGAGGGCATCGGCGACAAGCATGTTCCGTGGATCCACAACGTCAAGAACACTGACATGGTCGCTGCCGTCGACGACCGTGACTGCATCAATCTCCTTCGCCTCTTCAACGAGCCGGCCGGCCGCTCCTATCTCGCCGACCGGGGAGTCGATGCCGGCCTTATCGAATCGCTGCCCCTGCTGGGCATCTCGGGCATGGGGAACCTGCTCGCCTCGATCAAGCTCGCCCGTTACTACGAGCTTTCCGCGGACGATGTCGTCGTCACGATCCTCACCGACTCGATGGAGCTGTACGGATCGCGCGTGCGCGAGCTCGCGCAGAGCGAGGGGGCGTTCGGCCGCGAGGACGCCGTGCGGGCCCACGCGGTCTCGCTCCTCGGCCAGCGCGCCGACGGCCTGCTCGAGTGCACCTACGCCGAGAGGAAGCGCGTCCACAACCTGAAGTACTACACCTGGGTCGAGCAGCAGGGAAAGACCGTGGAAGAGCTCAACGCCCAGTGGTACGACAGGGACTACTGGAAAAGGACGCAGGAACAGGCGCCCCGCATCGACGAGCTCATCGAGTCGTTCAACAGGGACGTCGGGATCGCCTGATGACCATCCGCTATTCCTGCATCTCCTGCGGCAGGGAGTACAGAACCGACGAGGCAATCTATCGGTGCCCGAGCTGCGAGGAGGCCAGCGAGAGCGCAGCCGCGCGGGTGGGACCAACAGGAGGTTTCGCAAAAGGCGCCCTCGTGACGATCTTCGACCCGAAGGGGAAGCCTCGGCGGGGCGAGCCGGTCAATCCCCTCTCGTTCCTTCCGCTCCCGATCGCGCAGATGCCGGCGTTTCCCGTGGGAAACACCCCGCTCGCCCGGCCGCCCAAGCTTCTCCAGAAAGCGGGCTTCCCGAACCTCTGCTTCAAGCTCGACAACCTCAATCCCTCGGGTTCCCTGAAGGACCGTGCCTCCATCCTGGTCGCCTCGCAGGCCGCGCTGCTGGGCGAGAAGAGGGTCGCCCTCGCCTCCACGGGGAATGCGGGCGCCTCGATGGCGTGCGCGGGAGCGGCCTGCGGGCTCGAGGTCGTCCTGTTCGTTCCCGCTTCCGCCCCCCGGGCAAAACTCCTGCAGTCCCTCCTTTTCGGGGCGCGCGTGGTGCCGGTTTCTGGAACCTACGACCAGGCGTTCTCCCTCTCGATCGAGTACACGAAGGCGCGCGGCGGGATCAACAGGAACACGGCGTACAATCCCCTCACAATAGAAGGAAAGAAGACCGTCTCCCTGGAGATCTACAACCAGCTCGGCTGCGAAGCGCCCGACTGCGTGTACGTGCCAGCCGGGGACGGGGTGATCTTCGCGGGCGTGCACAAGGGCTTCGCGGACCTCGTTGCAGCGGGCCTCGCCCCGCGCGTGCCCACTCTCGTCATGGTCCAGGCAGAGGGCAGCAATGCCATCGCCCGCAGCTTCCGCGAGGGCAGGCAGGTCGTGCTCTCCCGGGCTAGCACGTACGCGGACTCTATTTCAGTCGCTTCGCCGGCGAACGGCGAGATGGCGCTGGACTGCCTGAGGAAATCCGGCGGGAGAGCGGTCGAGGTGAGCGACAGGGAGATCGCCGCGGCCCAGGCAGAGCTCGCGCGCGAGGGCGGGATCTTCGTGGAGCCGTCCTCCGCAGCCGCGTGGGCGGGGTTCCTGAAGGACCGCGGGAACGTGGACCCTCAGGCGCGCGTCGTCGTGCTTCTCACCGGCACGGGGTTCAAGGATCTCGCGGCTGCCGAGACGCTCGTGTTCCTGCCCGCGGCGTGCGAGCCCCGGCTGGCGAGCGCGCTGGAGACGCTCGAAACCGTCTACGGCGATTGAGGATCGATGGCCGTCTCGATCGTCTGCACCATGCGGCCCATGTACTCGTCCAGATCAGGAACGAGAGCGCGCGGAACGCGGAAGCCTATCGCCCCCTCGTGGCCGCCGCCGTTCTCGATTGCGAGCAGCGTGAGCAGGTCGCGCAGGTCGTACTTCTTCCAGCCCGCGGCCCGGCGCACGCGGAACTGGACGAGATCGCTTTTCTGCGGATTGTCGTAGTACGCCAGGAGACCCAGCTTCCCGCTCTCCTCAGCCAGAGCATCCACGACGGCCCGCGCCGTCGACACGATGGTCTCCTCGTCGTTCTGCTCGTGCAGCGTCTTCATGGTCTGCTCCGACAGCGCCACGGAGGCGATGGACTGAGACATGCGCCGCTTGTCCCACATCGCGAAATAGCAGCCCGCCTCGGCTGCGGACAGCTTCTGCAGCTCGCCGAACACCTCGTCCATGGTGAAGAAGTTGGTCTTCTTGACCGTCTTGCGGGAGAGCATCCCGTTGAACATCGTGCTGAAGATCTCGTAGTACTTCTTCTCGCGCCGCGATTTCAGGTACTGGCCCATGTGCGAGTCACCGACGATGCCGGTAAGGACGGAAAGCACGAGGTTGCGCGAGAACAGCTCCCCCACCTGGTGGCGCTCGAGCAGGTCCGCGCGGTTCTCCAGCTTCAACACTATGTGCCCCACGAGCTCGCTCGCCGATGAGGCCTCCGTCACCAGCCGGTAGCCCTCGTCGCCGCAGTACTCGCTGTCCGCTCCGATGTGGTGATCGATCTCGATGCGCAGCACCTTGGGGCTGCGCAGAAGCTCATGGAGCGCGGGGCTCGCGTCGATCATCGAGGGCTTGGGCGTGTCGCAGACCACGATGGTGTCGACGCCGGCAGGCAGGCGCGCCGCTGGATCGAGCAGCCGGATCGAGTTGTACCGGCAGATGTCCAGCAGATAGCGGAAGCGCTCATGGGGCGGCGAGCCGAAGTAGATCGAGGCGTCGGCGGAGAACTTCCTGAGCACGAGGGCGAAGGAAACCATCGAGGCAATGCAGTCGTCGTCGGGGCTCTGGTGGCCCAGAAGGAGGAAGCCGGACCGTCCCGTGATCGCCGCCACGATATTCTCGATGACGGCGTTCTTCGCCCTGATGCTGCGGATCCTCTTCTTCGCCGCGACGACGGGCTGCCGGGGGACAGCGCAGATGACGCGATTTCGCCCCTCCTCCTTGGCCCTGTACAGGGCGCCGTCCGCCGCGGCCTTCAGCCCGGGGAGATCCGCCGCGTGCTCGGGCCAGGAGGCGACTCCCATGCTCGTCGTCACGTTGAACAGGGGACCGCCGAGATGCGCGAGGATGCCCAGGCCCGCGACCTTGGCGCAGACCGCCGACATGAGCGCCATCGCCTCCTGCGGGCCGGTCGAGGGAAGGATGAGGAGGAACTCGTCGCCGCCGTAGCGGGCGATGACGTCCGTCGGGCGCAGCGACGAGCGAAAGGCGTTCGCCATGCCCTTGATCGCCTCGTCGCCCTTCTCCTGGCCATGCAGCTCGTTGGTCCGGCGGAAGTGATCGAGGTCAGCCATGACCAGGGACAGAGGGGCGCCCTTCTCCCGCGCCTCCGCGAGGTACCCGTCCAGCGAATCCTCGAGGAAACGCCGATTGTACACGCCGGTGAGCTCGTCGGTGACCGCGCGCTTCCTGGCGCTCTCGCCCCACGTCACCATGTCGGAGACGATGCTGCCGGTGTCGCGCAGGCGCTGCGTGGTGACGTTGAGCATCCGGTACATCAGCTTCAGGGCGACCCTCGGGTTCTGGTCGATGATTGCGTTGAATCCGGCCTTGGAGAGCCTGTCCAGCGAGCTTGCGGCGAGCGCCCTGCAGCTCGCCGAGCGCGGCGCGCTGTCGAAGATGGACATCTCGCCGAAGAAATCCCCCGCGGCGAGGCGGGCGATCTCGTGATCCGAGCCGTCCGGCAGGCAGAGCGATACTCGCACCCCGCCTTCGCGGATGATGAACAGCTCGTTCCCCTCATCGCCCTCACGGAAGAGAAGCTCGCCTTCCGCGAGGTCCACCGAGGCGAGATGGGCGAGCACTCCCTCGATCTCGGCCCGGTCGAGGAGGGAGAAGATTCCGACAGTCTCGAGGAATGCCGAAGCAGGGCCGCTCATCGTCCGTCCCCCCCGCTCACCGCGTCGCCTCCCCCGTTTCTCGCCTCCAGCATCCTCTGGTAGGACAGCGCGACGAGCCCCCTGGCGTCCGGAGCGTGGGCGGGATGAGCCGAGACTCCGACGCTCGCCGTGAAGGCGGGAGCCCCGTCTCCCACGATGGCCCGCATGTCCATCTCACGCACCGCCGCGCGCAACCCCTCGGCAGCGTCGCGGGCAGCGCGCTCTCCCCTGCCGGGCAGGACCAGGCAGAACTCGTCCCCCCGGTAGCGCACGCCGATGTCCCCCTCGCCGAGGAGGCCCTTGAGCGTCTCGGCGATTGCGCGCAGCGTCTTGTCCCCCGCCTCGTGACCGAAGGTGTCGTTGATCTCCTTGAAAGAGTCCGGTTTCACGACCAGCAGGCTGGTCGGGGAGGTCCTGTGGAGGATGGACGGCAGCTCCTCGTCGAGGAAGGCCTTATTGTACAGCCCCGTGAGCTTGTCCCGCAGGAGCTGCCGCTTCAGCTCCTGCACCCACGGCGTCTTCTCGGAAACGAGCTTGTTCACGGCGCGCATCCTGCCCGAGATCACGCCGAGCAGCTTCTGGAGGATGCGGGCAAAGGTGTCGGGGTGCTTCTCGATGATGTCGCGAAAGGCGAGACCGAGGGAGGGAAACACGAGCAGGGTCGCGGCGCCTTCCGCGATCGCGGAGGCGCTGCGCGGAGCCGTGTCGAGCAGGTCCAGCTCGCCGAACACCTCGCCTCCGATGAACCGGGCGATGTCCTGCTGCGCGCCTCCGTCGCCGCTCTTGCGGATGAGCACGGTGCCCTCCTCGATGAGGTACAGCTCCTCCACGTGGCTGCCCGCGGCGAAGATGACCTCGCCTGGCGCGAAGGAGCAGTAGCCGCTGTAGCGGGCGATCAGCGCAAGCTCCTCTTTTCGGAGCGTCGAGAAAAGAGCCGCCTTGCCCAGCAAGGCGAGCTTCTTGTCCGTGCGCGGCGGGCGTTTCGCCATTTCCTTTTTCCCTCCCATGGATAAGGTACCGCTCCGGGCGGTGGTGTTCAAGGAACGGCGAAAAGATACGACACGCAGTCCTTCACGACCACCTGGAACCTGTTTCTGCCCTGGGAGAGCTCGCGCGTGAAATCGCGGGGGCACCCCTTCTGGCTCCCCATCCGAGGGGACTCGTCGGGGCAGCTCCCGCCGTTCAACACGTGCTTCGCGAAGCAGCCGAGGCTGTAGAACAGAGGCGGGTGGAAGCCCGGGGCGATGCGGATGAGAGGCAGGGCGAGCTTGGCGGCCGCGGCGAGCGAGGCATACCCTTCCTCCGTGTCCTCGATCCAGGAATAGGCGAAGGCGAGCCGCGGCACGCGCCGCGAGAGCAGGTCGAGGGCGAAATGGTTGGCGACGTAGAGGGAGAAGTCGACGAAGAAGACGACATTTTGCCGGGCGGCGAGTGAGTCGACGAAGCCGAGGTGCCCGATATTGTTCAGCCCGATGGCGAACCGTGTGCGCGGGTTTTCGTCGGCAAGCCTCTCGAGCGCCTCGAGCCAACGACCCTCGTCCATCATCACGGGAGGCAGCGGCACAAACGAGACTTCGCCGATCGAAGCAAGGCTCTCCGCCTTCATCCCGCGCGCGTCCTCGAGGGCGAAGGGGATCAGCCCGGCGTTCTTCGGAGAGAGCAGCTCACGCCTGGCGAGCATGCGCATGTCTGCCGGACCGAATGCGGATGAATCTCCTCCGAGGAGCTCGCCCTTGCCGCCGCCTTCGGGGGCGAGCCGCACCTCGGCTGCTCTCTTTGCGATCGTGGCGTTGAACGCTTGCTCCAGGCCGCGGTAGAAATCGTTTTTCGTCTTCTTCAGCTCCGAGGGCGGCACGAAGATGCCTTCATTAGTGAGCTCAGTGCGATTGACGAACGAGAGGGTCTGGGCCCGGAAAAGCCCCTCGCCAGATTCAGAAAACGCCGCACGCAGGAGGTCGGCGAAAGGCCTTCTCGTCGTCGCTGCATCGACGGTCACCTCGCGAGCGAAATCCGCCAGGCCCGGTCCCCCTGTGGGAACCTGCACCGTGAGCACTCCCCTCTTACCCTCTGCTGCGAGTGCAACCTCCAGCTCCACGGGAATCTGATACAAAGGGAATCCCGTCTCCTTTGGCTGCGGGAGATCGAGGAACCGCGAGGAGAGGTGGCGGATCTCCTCGCCTGCGGCAGGAACCGGCGCCCCCGGCTGCAGAGGAAGGTCGATGCTCACCGTGTCCCCCGAGCGCGCGAACCTGACCTCCCTCCCCTGCTTGCGGATCCGCTGGACGGAGAACAGAAGGGGCTCGCGCGACGCCGCTGCCCCGACCGCGCGCGGGAACCATCCCAATCCGTCCCGCAAGGAAAGGTCCGCCCGCAGGACGATGCTCATCTCATTGCCCCGTGCGGATTGGACCGTCCCGAGTAGTGCTCCCCTGTGACCGGGGTAGCGCGCATCGATGAGACCCGCCCCCGACGAGGAGCGGAAGTAGGCGCTGGTCTTCTCGCGTGAGAAGCCCAGCTCCGCCCGGCGAACGAGCTCCTGGTAGTCTGACTCGGGAAGGTCGGACCCCCGATCCAGGACCTCGCGGTACAGCCTCGTCGTGTTGAACACGTACTCGGGGGATTTCATTCGTCCCTCGATCTTCAGCGCGTCGATGCCGATCGCCGCGAGGGCGAGCGCATCGCGGCCGTGCGCGAGATCGCGGCATGAGAAGAAGTGCCCTTCGCCAAGGCCGCCGTGGTCGCCGTGGAAACGATCGCCGCGGAAGAGGCTGCGGCAGATCTGCGCGCACTCGCCCCTGTTGCCCGATCTGCCGGTGAGGGCCCAGGAGGCAAGGCACACTCCCGAAAAACTGTAGCACAGGGCGCCGTGAACGAAGACCTCCAGCTCGATGTCGGGATGCTCGCGGCGCAGTCTTTCGATCGTCTCGAGGGGCAGCTCCCGGGCGAGCACGACCCGGCGGAACCCCAGCTCCTTTGCCACGGCGAGTCCGGAGGAGTTGTGGATCGCCATCTGGGTGGAGGCGTGCAGCGGGATGCGCGGGAAAAACCGCGCCGCCACCTCGCGCACGCCGAGGTCTTGGACGAGCACGCCGTCGACGGCCAGCGACTCCAGCCATCCCAGCGTCTCCGCGAGCCTCTCGATCTCGCTCTCGCGCACGATCGTGTTGAGAGTGACGTAGATGCGCTTTCCACGGTCGGCCGCGAGCGCCCGGATCCGCCGCAGCTGCTCGAGGGTGAAGTTCGTCGCAGCCCTGCGCGCGGAGAACTCCTTCAGGCCGAGGTATACTCCGTCGGCCCCGGCATCGAAGGCGGCCAGGGCTGAAAGGAAGCTCCCGCCAGGGGCGAGCAGCTCAGGGGTTCTCTTCATGCGTGTGGTCAATGTACACCATCCGCCGCGTATCGTGGTACCCTCCGCGTCGGTGCGACTGACATGAGACTCCGCGATCGCCTGAGGGACCTCCGAAAGGAGATCCCGCTGCAGTCCTATGCATTGTACCTGGCCTGCCGGGACCCGCACACGCCGTGGTACGCGAAGGTGCTCGCCGCTGCCGTTGCTGCATACGCTTTCAGCCCCATCGACCTGATACCTGATTTCATCCCCGTGCTCGGCTACCTCGACGACCTGATCATCGTTCCCCTGGGGATTGCTCTGGCGATCCGCCTCATCCCCGCGAAGGTGCTCGAGAGCTGCCGGGAGCAGGCGCGGCAGCGCTTGGCCAAGGGCACGCCGTCCAGCAAGGCGGCTGCCGCGGTGATCGTAGCGATCTGGGTCGCCGTGCTCGCCGCGATCGCCATCCTGATCGTGACGAGGCTTAACGGAAAATGACGACGCGAGTCCGGGTAGACTGAATAGCGCTTCCGCGATCTTGCTCTTTCGGACTTTCTAGTTTAAAATAGAGGCCTAAGTCTTAATAATGCGATACCGAATTCAGCATTGCTGAATAGGGAACGGAAAAATGCGACGCAGCCCGACGGGAGAGTACCAAAACGTGACGGTTGGCGGCGAAACCGTCAGAGCGTTCATTCCTTTGCCGCTTCCTCCGATACCAGCACTGGTTCTGGAAGGTCCAATTCAATCGGTGCTGGAGCGTTCGCTTCTTGCCGTTGGCCGGCTCGACAGTGTCTCAACGCTCCTGCCAGACGCTCACCTCTTCCTCTACACCTATGTCCGAAAGGAAGCCGTGCTCTCCTCCCAGATTGAAGGAACCCAGTCGTCGCTGTCCGACCTGCTCCTCTTCGAGATGGACCAGGCTCTCGGCGTGCCGTTCGACGATGTCGTGGAGGTGTCGAGCTGCGTCTCGGCGCTTGAGCATGGGCTGGCGCGTTTGCGCGGCGGGTTCCCGCTCAGCTCACGACTCATTCGCGAAATCCACGCGGTTCTGCTGTCACGTGGACGGGGCAGCAATATGGATCCGGGCGAGTTTCGGCGCAGTCAGAACTGGATCGGCGGCACGCGTCCCGGCAACGCCGTCTTCGTGCCCCCGCCGCCGATGGCGCTCGGCGATTGCATGTCGGAGTTCGAACGCTTCTTGCACGCCGGTGAGGAAGGTCTCCCTGTTCTTGTCAGGGCAGCGCTTGCACACGTCCAATTCGAGACAATCCACCCCTTTCTCGACGGCAACGGGAGGGTCGGCCGGCTGCTGATTACCCTTCTCCTTTGCCATGCCGGCGTGCTGCACGAGCCAATGCTCTACTTGAGCCTCTACTTCAAGAAGCATCGAGAGGAGTACTACCGACTCCTGGGTGCTGTCCGGACTGACGGGGATTGGGAATCATGGATACTCTTCTTTTTCCAGGGAGTTCTGGAAATAAGCGATGCGGCCGTCGATACGGCCCGGCAGCTCGTCGGCATCATTGAGGAGGACCGTCGGCGTATCCAGACGCAGAGGCGCCGGGCTGGGTCTGCGTTGCGGGTACACGATGTGCTCAAAGCTCGCCCGCTTCTGACCTTGAAGGAAATCGCACGTCGATCGGAGCTTTCCTTCCCAGCTGCGGCCGCGGGCATGGAGAAGCTGCTTGAGCTGGGCATCGGCCGCGAGATTACTGGAAAAATGCGCAATCGCGTCTTTGCCTACGCTCGCTACATTGACGTCCTGAACGCAGGCACATAGTCATCCTGAACGGAACCAGAGATGCCCTGGACATCCGTCAGCGTCCAATACCCATTGGGGTCCCCCTATTGGACGAGCTTAGAACCTATCTTTACGCCAATAGGATCGAAGAGTTGCCAGCCATCTTCTCTGCATTGACTGCAGAGATCTCCCGACCCCCTTTCGGATGGACGAGTTCCCCCACGCGTGATTGCCCTCCGTTGGTGCTCTTGTCTCCGGTTTGCCAAGTGGTACTTGATATATGTATAATATATGTATATGTTCCTTGCATGCGGGTCGTGTGGGATCCTCAGAAAGCGAGGTCGAATTACAAGAAGCACGGGATTCGCCTCTCCGATGCTGAAATGGTGCTTTTTGACCCCAACGCTCTCACAAGGGAGGATACGGAGGCACAAGGCGAGCCACGGTTTGTGTCCGTGGGAACGGATTCGGCCGGTCGTATTCTTGTCGTCGTATACACCTATCGCGGTGAGACTATGCGGTTGATATCAGCTCGAGCCGCGACCGGGAGGGAGAGAAAGACCTATGAGGAAGGAATATAACTTCAGCACAGCAAAGCGGGGGGCGGTGATACCTCAAAAGGGGAAAACCAGAATCAGCATCTACATCGACGATGAGATTCTGGAGGAATTCCGCAGTCGTGCAGATGCTGCCGGCCGGGGATACCAGACAATGATAAACGATGCCCTTCGCGAGCATTTGGGAAGGTCCGCGCGTCCGTTGGACGCGGAAACCTTTCGCCGCATACTTCGAGAAGAGTTGAAGAGCACGGGATAGCGAACTTCCGTTTTCCACTCCGTATGTCCCGGAGCCACTGGGTTGTCGCGTGGGCCGTGCGGCCAACAACGAAACAGGCTCCCTTCGCTCATCGAGGGTATCGTCCCTCTTCCGTCTGTACCGTCTGAAGCGCAGGGGATGTCTGGAAGGAGTACACTCCGGACAACATCTGTCGATCCGTGGTCCTTGATGCCCTCGACCGATTCAGCACAGGGAGTCTCGGTGCTGGGACGGAGAGTGGTCGCCCGGGGGACCGCGACATGGAGGGGTGCGGCTCATTGAGGGGAACAATTTGGTCTCCGAAGGACAGAAGGTGGCGGCGGCGATAGTTCCTAATCCTTCGGGCGCCCGGAGCCATGCCGTCATGTGCGCGCGGGGAAGCACCGCTGCAATCTCCTCCACGAATCCCCGTCCTCCCGCCTCCACATCACCGTCGATCGGAAAGCTTACGGCGAGTACGGAGATCCCTCCGACCTCCGCGCGAAACGGATGAGCCAGCCGGCGCGGGTAGATGAGCACCCCTTTCCGGGCTCCCCTCGCGACTGCATACGCGACGATCTGGGCGACATCGTCCGAGGTGGGCGTGTCCGTGATCTTGTACGAGGTGCTGCAGCAGCCACTCGGCCATAAAAAGCTCGAACAAGCGCGCCATGTCCACGAGGAACGGCAGCATGCGCTTGCCTCCCGGCTCGTGCGTGGGCCCGCTCGATTCGAGGAAGAAGCGGCACAGGGCGTGAAGCGGGAGGTAGTCGGCGTTCAGTCGGTTGTACCGCCGACCCATGCAATCCAAGGGGCCGAACGGGCGCACCGTGACGGAGCCTCTCAGGGCATGGTAGGCCATGCGAACGCGCGGGAGGGTGCGCTCCGTGCAGATGCCCGACATAAGTATCAATCGAACGCGATATGGCCGCGCAAGTGCCTCCTCCACGTCTAGGCGGCCCCGAAGATACGGGAGTGCATCACGCTCCGAGACGTAGGACCGATACAGACCGCGGCGGGTACGATCGAGCACGCGGCCGGCCAGAATGATGCGAGCTTCTCGTACAGCTCCCGGATGGAATCACTGTCCACGATACCGGGTATGATATAGAAGCCGTTGAGGCGGTAGGCGTACTCCAGCATGGCAAAGAGACTGGCGAGGGGCACGCGCGGCTTGAGCTCCAGCGTCAGCTCTCCGCTCACCGGTATCCAGCCCACCCACCCCTTGGAGGTCAGGATCCAGTCCGCGGAGCAGTGCGGGCAGCGGTCACACCGCGACCCTACCCTTGATGGCATCCCACCGGAAGCGGCTGAGCTTGTCCCGCTGGTCGAAGAAGTACTCCTCCAGACACGGCTCGATCTCTATACGCCAGATGTCCTCGATGTGCTCGGGGAGCCCCGCGGTCAGAAAGAACGAGATGCCCAGGTGGTAGTCCTCGTCCCGAATCTCGGAATTGACCTCCTTCAGAACCTCGATGAGCCCAAAATATCCGAAGCGGCAGCCCTCATAAGGAGCGTCACAACCCCGCTCCAGAATCTCGGCGTGCGGCATGTCGCTCTCTTCGGATCGACCGCGCGGGGCGATGCCCGTCCCGATTCGGATGTCGACCTCCTTCTGGAATTCGACAAGGGCCGCAAAACCGTCGACGCATTTATGGATGCCGCCGACATCCTCGAAGATATCTTTCCGGTGCCGGTCGACGTCCTGACGCCGGAATCCTTCGATGACCGGAGAAGAGCACGGATCCGGTCGGAGGCCGTGTACTTTGAAATCAAGTCGCGTACGATAACCAGATTTTTGGGAGAATATAAGGATGTGCTTGCCCGGCCCGAACTGCGCATTCGACCGGCGCGTGCCCGGGCGGTGATTGCTCATATTGAACTGACCGAGCGACAGATTGATGTCATAGCCCTGTCATCAGATGGCTTTCAAGACCCTGATGATCTGCTGTTTGCAGAGGTTTTTCTCACTTCCAATGCGCAGGCCTTGGTGTGGTCGTACCCATTACCCACCACAGGGTGGACCGCTCGATCCTCGAGCCACGCAGGTTCATGAACAAGAAAGTCACGGGGACGTTCACGCTCCTCGAAGCGGCGTGCGCGAGTACAGGAATGTGACGTTCACAGGCATGAGGTTCGCATTCACGCAACTTCGTGTTGAATGTTCCCTGCGCGGACAGTACATTCTTTCAAGAAGGAAACAACGTTGGCAACCAAGGCCAGGAAGAAGGGGGCCGTATCTTCCCCTTCCCCGAAAAGGTCCACTTCGCTCAGGCCCCGCTTTATCGTCAACGAGCAGGGGGAACGGGTAGAGGTCGTGCTCCCTATCAAGCTTTACGAGCAGCTCATCGAAGAGCTTGAGGACCGTGAGGACATTCGGGACTCGCAAATCGCCCGTCAGGAACAACAGTGGGAATCGCTCGCCGAGGTGAAACAGCACCTTGGCATATAGCGTCGTCTTCGCGCGTCGAGCACGGAAAGCGCTCCAACGGCTCGACCGACAGACCGCGAAACGCATCGTTTAAGTAATCGAATCGCTTGTCGAACAACCTCGCCCACCGGGTGCACGCCAACTGAAGGGAAGCTTTGAGTGGCGGATCCGTGTTGGCTATAGCGCGTGATCTATGAGATTCACGATGATCGCCTGTTCGTCCTTGTGGTCAAGGTGGGCCATCGGCGCGAGATTTACCGCAAAACGTAACTCCCATTCCGGACTCCGCCCGTACCCGCCATATCCGACGTACCTCTATCCTGGATTCGAACTCCGCTATCCCCGCCTCCTCTGCGTCGTCAAGAGCGATTCCACGGGTCGCCGTAAGACCTTTCATCTTCTGATCAAGGGTCTTCATGGTTTCTTCTCCTCTTCCGTCTTCAGTCGTGCCGGATAATCAGCGACGCACACTGGGGGTTTCCAGCGGGAGAAGGGACATCCAGAAGCAGAAGCGACTGGATGTCTCCCCGTTTCCGCCCAGCACGGCAATGGCCGCGATCTTGCCGATCTTAAGGCCATCCACACTTGCTTTGTCCTTCACGAAATCGAAGCCCTCCGCCTTCACCTTGCCCCCCGGACAGGCCGGCCTTCTGCTCCGCCAAATGCGGGTATTCCGGCAATACGCGTATTCGAACTCCCGAGTGAAGACGGCCAATGTGACGGATAGCGGCAATGCGGGCACCATGGCAGGCGGCGTGTTGTTCCCAACGGAAATTTCGGATAGGATTCCATTATGGATGCCGCAGAAGTGAAGCGTGCCCTTGCCGCCCACCCCGAATTGTTTCATGAATTCTCCGTGCACGAACTCCGCCTGTTCGGCTCCACGCTGCGCGGCGATGCCGGCGGAGCCAGCGATATCGATCTCCTTGTCGATTATACACCTGGGGCGCAAGTCGGCTTGTTCGCCTTTATCCGTCTTCGCCGAAGGCTCAGTGAGCTTTTGGGTTTCCAGGTGGATCTAGTGACCCCTGACGCACTGCACCCGGCCATCCGTGAAGGGATTCTCCGCGAGGCGATTCGTGTCGCATAGGGATTGGCGGCTTTACATCCAGGATATCCTGGATGCCATCGCAGCTATCCAGGACTACACGGCCGGGATGGATTTCCCATCGTTCCAACGCGATCGGAAAACCGTGGACGCCGTTCTCCGGAACGTCACCGTGATTGGAGAGGCTGCCGGCAGAATCCCTGATAAGATCCAGGCCGCATTTCTTGAGATCCCCTGGACCGAAATGAGGGATATGCGCAATATTGTGGTCCACGAATATTTTGGTATCGACAAGCAGATCCTCTGGGATACCACTCAAGCGGACCTGCCACCACTTGTTTTTCTTCTCAAGGAGCTTCTTATCCAAAAGGAATATTGAATCCTCCGATCAGCCGTATGATCATTTCGTGCCGCCCTATCATGAATGGGAGAGGGGCCTCGGGTGTTGACGGGGAATGACCGCATAGAATCCCCGGCCGGGACGCGGTCTTCCTGCTGGAGAACGGTTACGATATCCGGGGCGTGGACGACGGTGAACCTGCGCAACGACATCCAACACTACCAGGATGGGCTTTCATTCTCGACGTGCCGACATTCGATGAACGATCAATCCGTGAGGCGATTCTGAACTCGGTAAGCCACTGTGACTACAGGCAGGGTGGCAACATCTTCGTCCGTCAGTACACCTGTCGGGTCACTATTGAGAGCCCCGGTGGGTTCCCGCCAGGCATCAACGAAGCAAACGTGCTGGAACGGCAAAATCCGAGGAATCGGCGCATCGCGGACATCTTCGCGAAGTGTGGTCTGGTCGAGCGCTCCGGGCAAGGTATGAATCTGTTTTTCGACGCGGCAATCCGACAGAGCAAACCGACGCCAGACTTCGCGGGTACGGACCGCTTCCAAGTCAGACTGACGCTGGAAGGCGAAGTACGTGATCCTGCATTCGTCCGTTTCCTGGAACGTGTCACCGCAGAGTCATCGGTATCCTTCTCGACTACCGACCTCGTGGTTCTCGATCACATCAGGCGCGATATACCTGTCCCGGAGGGACTTGGGTCCAGAATAACCGCACTGGTCGAGAATGGAATCATGGAAAGAGTCAGCCGTGGGCGAGGCCAGCGGTACGTCCTGTCGCGCCGCTTCTACCAGTTCATCGGGCAGGCCGGGGTGTACACGAGGAAGCACGGTCTGGATCGCGACACAAACAAGGCACTCCTCGTCAAGCACATTAAGGAGAACGCCCTGAGTAGTGCCAAGATGGAGACCCTCCGGCAGGTGTTGACGAACCTTTCGCGAAGCCAGATTCAGGTCCTCCTGCGGGAGCTAACGAAAGCTGGAGTCATCCACCATCATGGTGCGACCCGTGCGGTTCTCTGGTACCTTGGCCTGGAGACCGTGGATTGCAACAACGATAGGGTCTGGTTGCAATACCAAAGCATTCCGCCATTAAGCTATGACGTGTAAGTGCAATCATGTGCAAGAATTATCTTGCACCGAAGATTGCAACTTCAGGCTCGAAGTCTCCGCCACTGGGGCTACGCAATCGACAACGGCGCGGTAAGGTGAGGATCAAGCGCCCCCCTATGTTCAGAACAGCTCCAGCGCGCGGAAGGAATACCCCAGAAAATGTCCCCCGGGGAGCGTCGTTGGGGTGCGAACTTGGTAGAATTCCTGAAGGTGTTCAAGTTGGGGACGAGGACGCACCGCCGCGTGTCATCCGGATAGATCCGTAGAGCCAGGAGATACGAAAAATGCCGTGCCTTCAGGGGGTCTTCCCTGGGGATTGAGCCTTGGACGAGCCTGCCGGACAGTAAAGGCGATGAAAACATGTGGGGAGGAAGGCGGGATTGGGAATCCACGGCAGGCATGCTAAATTGTCCACATGTTGACCAAAGCCCAAGCTAAAGAGTTTCTGCAAACACTGCAAACACTGCCTGCCGATAAACTCGCCGAGGTTTTTGACTATCTCGCGTTTCTCCGAGATCATTATGCAAAGCGTGCACCAGTTGATGTGAGCGATGCGTGGAGCGAAGAAGACATCAACGTCCTTGTTGCAGCATCGCTTTCCCATGCGGAAAATGCGGTATAGGGAGAATCAGAGATGCCCAAACCCGGCGATGTCGTCACCGTGGATTTTCCCGGTGCGCAAGGAATCAAACGCCGCCCAGTTGTCATTGTGTCATCCGATGCTTATCACTCCACACGACCGGAAGTCATCCTTGCCGTACTGACAACGAACATCGCCGCGTCAATCGCGCTAACAAACTATGTTTTACAGGAGTGGCGAGCGGCAGGTCTGCGTAGTCCATCCGTTTTTCGCGTTTTTCTCGCCACAATGCCGGCAGCAAGCATCATGCCCATAGGGCATTTGTCCGAGCGGGATTGGCTGTAAATTCAGATACGTCTGAAAACTGCAATCGCAGTGAATGAGAAGTGAACGTTCCATCCGGGTGAGGACCATTGTCGCCATAAGCGGTCGATGAGTGGGCCATGCTTTGCGCTGACGGATCTATGCGCTGGCAGCAGGTACAAGAGGGGCATGCATTCAATCATGTCAATCCGCTCCCCGTTTACGTCTCCTTCTCGTGAGGATCTCTTTTGCGACGTCATGGATGGATGCAACGTCGAGAACTCTCGCATTATCCTCCGTATATTTCCCAGGGTCCCGATCGAATTGGTGAGGCTCTGGAGGTTGGGGAGCGAATCTCTGAGCACAAGGCAGGAGTACACGGAGTCGCACGCAAATGCCTGCGGGTCAAACGCCGTGAGGACCAGCTCCAGCATACGCGGGAGGATCCAGTCCTTCAGGGTCTACTAGGCGCCAACAGCCCCTTATATTGTGAGCACCCAGAGCGATGCCGTAACGTGCACGCGGGGAAGCACCACTGCTATCTCCTCCACGAAACCCCGCCCTCCCGCCTCCGCATCGCCGTCGATCGGGAAGCTTACGGCGTGCACGGAGATCCCTCCGACCTCCGCGCGAAACGGACAAGATAGCCGGCGCGAGTAGATAAGCACCCCTGTCCGGGCTCCCCTCGCGACCGCGTATGCGACGATCTGGGCGACATCGTCCGAGGTGCGGTGTCCGTGATCTTGTACATGGTGTTCATGACAGAGAGGCAGGTGCCGGAGTCTGCATCGTGGAGAGTGAGGTCGATCCGGAACTCGACGGACCCGGTCGAGCCTATCCGCACCACTTTCGGCCAGTTTTGATGCGGTCGGATTTCATGGCATCTCCGATCGTCGACTGGCGGCTGAACCGCACAGGCTTTGCCTACCCATTTTATTGATTGCGTCCTCGATACTTCGTAGTTGCCGCAGTATGTTGTCGAAGGGCGGCGGCGGTTCAGTGAACATTTCCTGCATCTGTTGATAATCGGCTCTCAGTTCCGCGAGACGGTGCTCGGGGGGACAAGCCATGGGGAGCCGGGTTTGGCGGCTTCATAGTGTACCCAGGCGGACTGGAAGTAAATGCGTTTATGGCGAACGACACGGTCAAGGAGGTCGAGGTCTTTCATGGCCCGCTGGCCGTCGGGGTGCGCTGCCATCCGGCACAGATCGTAGCAGTCGCGCGAGAGCCGACTGCGCATGGGATTGCCCGATGGCCGGTGATACTCGGTGTGCAGGATGGTAGCTTTCTCCCAGAAGGTTCGCTCGACCTCGAGCGCGACCACACTGCAGCTCGGGGCGGAGAAAAGAGCCGGGAACTCCTCGGCGACCCACGGTGTGACGGTGTGGTTTCCGACGGGCCTCTGATCCGTGAGTGATCCGAGCTCAAGTCTCACCTGGGGATGCACGTATCCGGGCCGCTCCGGTTCGGCCGTGGGGTAACGGAAAGTCAGAACGGGCGAATGCGTCTGTTCTTCGATAGTGAAGGCAAGATACGGGGATTTGTTTCGAGTTTGGCCGAGTGCAGCCTGAATAGCCTCTTCGAGCGCCGGACGAACCTTCTGATCGACCATGGTTGCGCATGCGTCGTTGAGTCTTTTCCAGCGTTTTTCGAACTGAGAACGCGACCGGGCAGCATCCGGTCGGTCCTCTGCGCCGAAGCCCAGCCAACCGGGATCAGGAGAATCTCTTGATGATGCCAAACACCTTGGACAAGGATGTGCCGCCCTTGAAGACGAGCTTGTTCGCAAGTGCAGGGGTCGAGAAGAGAAAGCGAAGCGAAAAGCAGGCCCAGAAATCTTTCTCCACAATGAGTCGCGTAAGGCCGCGCCGGTTTGCCACTTCCTGGAAGTACGGGATGCGTTCGTCGAGTGGGAGTCTGGCGAACTCAAGCATGGGGATTCCCCGCGATAGCGTCGATGATCCTGTGCATCCATCCGGGGGCATAGATCCTATCCCGTTTCAACTGGGCCTTGTCGCTTGCGCTAAGTGTATGCTGCAGGTGCGCGATGTGCTGTGTACCGACCTGCCTGGCTCCGAGATACCGGAGCGCCTGGATAATCGTGCCGCTGATCCTGTTCGCTGACGCCATGTTGCGGGGGGTCGTGTTCTTGAGGATGATCTCCTGGCGGCCAATCTTGACGTGGCGAGCCGGGCCGTCTGTGAGGAAGACGATTCTGGCCGGAACCTGTTCCGACAATCCCAGCAGATTCGAGGCATAACTGCCGGAAGGCTGCAGGCGCGAGGCGCCCCGTTCGGACAGGGCCTTCGCGACCTCATCAGGGCTCGGGGAAAGGAAGCCGATGGTCGGGTGTTGTTTGGGGTAATCATAAAGCCCACGGGCGAGCCGGCGAAGAATGCCGCGCCTCTCCAACCGGTGCAGTGCGATACGGACTGCTTCCGGGCTGCCATGATCGAGAAATGCCTTGGGGGTGAAACAGGCACCTCTGCCTTTGCCACGTATTCGGCTAATGATGCTTTTCTCGATGGACTTCATTGCTTGGTGTCCAATAAATGTAACGAAAACTATCCCCTTTGCGTTACAGGGCCAAGAGGTAGTGG